>Ga0194124_10003009_pt1 | contig 18197 bp, 18 predicted proteins | sample TA2KigCas0mmetaG_FD_148605 | JGI IMG/M metagenome (GOLD analysis project Ga0194124, IMG submission 148605) | Freshwater microbial communities from Lake Tanganyika, Tanzania - TA2015031 Kigoma Deep Cast 0m | ecosystem: Environmental > Aquatic > Freshwater > Lake | place: Tanzania: Lake...
ATCTATTTGGCTTAGAGATTGGTATCTAAGGCAGTACTGGTTATAGTGTGCTCCGCTTGATCACGACAAATGGTCAACGGGTTGTTAGCTCAGTTGGTAGAGCAGGTGACTCTTAATCACCGGGTCGGGGGTTCGAAACCCTCACAACCCACTTTGAGCGTGTTTCTGCTTTGAAAAACCAGGTCACCAAGGAAATACCTTGGTGATTGCTAATCAGTAGGTCCTTCGGAGGGACCGACGTGTTAGTAGATGAATGGGTTGAAACTCTTTGGACAGTCTTGCAGGTTAGGCCAAAGACAGTTCACGATTACAAAAGGTTGTACCGCAGACACCTCAAAGATTTGATTGGACAGTACTCATTTGAAGAAGTACCGATAATTACCAGACTTTCAAAGAAAGCCTGGGCAGTTTCTTGAAGAAACTGCAATGTTTACTACCATATCCATCAAGGGAATGAATGAACCTTTTATGTCTAGTATTTGAGCGTTACGAATGGACTCTAATTTATTCGAATCTCTCAAGCACGCTCAATTTTTTGAAAACGTCGATTTGCAAGATCTAGTAGGCTCTATCCTTGAACTCTGGCGCACTCTTATCTACTTTTGGGTACTAAAGCATGCGTACACAAGAGGCTAGGAGCATGAATGCGAATCAATAAAAAGGGCTCTTTGATACCTTTTTTGAGATTACTTCGTCTTCATCAGTGGTCCAAAAATACTTTACTGTTTGTTCCCTTGCTCGCAGCCCATAAGACAACTGAAATTGACTCTTTGCGAAAGCTGTCTGTTGCTTTTTTTGCCTTTAGCCTTTGTGCGTCCACGGTTTATGTTATAAACGATTTAATTGATCTACAGGATGATCGAAAACATCCAATAAAAAAGCGCAGACCTTTTGCTTCGGGAGAGATTTCAACTAAGTTTGGAGTAGCTCTCGTCCCTATTTTTTTGATTCTAAGTCTCTCTTTGGCTCTTCGGGTTGGAAGTAATTTCCTAGCTATCTTGTTTGTTTATTTTCTTCTCACCTGCGCTTATTCCCTTTTGCTAAAGAGGATTTCGCCCATTGATTGCATGACTCTTGCAATCCTCTATACCTTAAGAGTTGTTGCAGGTGCTGCGGCCGCACAAGTTCCGCTATCGTTTTGGTTACTTACATTTTCATTCTTTATATTCCTATCATTAGCAAATTTGAAGCGTTACACCGAACTGCAGTTGCAAAACAGCCTTGGAAACTCCGAACTAGATGGCAGGGGATACAAATTTTCTGATGGCGCTCTAGTTAGAACGATCGGAATATGCTCAGGATTTACCTCCTCTCTGGTTTTAGCGCTCTATCTTCAAAGTGATACTGTGGCTATTCTGTACACCCAGCCCGAGTTCATCTGGACATGCGTTCCGTTGATTCTGTTCTGGATCAACTGGCTCTGGGTAAAGGCAGAGAAGGGGCAGCTACAGATTGACCCACTTGATTATGCCCTGCGAGATAGAGTCAGTATCTTCCTTGGCCTCGCAATCTTCTTGTGCTTTTTTCTCGCCACTAACGGAATCAATCTTTGAGTGATGTCTGATAAAAGTTTCATCAGCGGGTGGGGCGGCTATCCGATCGAAGAAGCAGAGCAATTAGCCCCTGCCTCGGTTAGATCCTTCCAAGAATCTCTGAAGAATCAAGGACCACTAATAGCAAGAGGCTTAGGTAGAAGCTATGGCGATAGCGCTATCCACTCAGTGATTGCTCAGACCAAGTATCTAGACCATTTTCTGAAGCTCGATACAACAAATGGAACTCTCAAAGCTGAAGCTGGATTGAGCCTGCGAGAAATTTTAAGAGTGATAATTAAACAAGGTTGGTTTCTGCCAGTAACGCCAGGAACTAGTTTTGTAACCCTCGGTGGAGCAATTGCTAGCGATGTCCATGGAAAGAACCACCATCTCTCAGGGACATTCGGAGAACATGTTCTTTCCATGACAGTGCTTTTGGGATCTGGAGAGGTAGTCACTACTTCACCATTTGTCTTACCAGATCTTTTTCATGCTACCTGCGGCGGTATGGGCTTAACTGGAATAATTCTTGATGCAACTATTAAATTGATTCGTATTAGCTCATCACAGATTTCACAAAAGACAATAAAAAGTCGATCACTTGAAAAATCTTATGAAGCTTTCGATGAGAATTCTGAGGCCACTTATTTTGTTGCATGGATTGATTGTCTTAAGACGGGCAGCAGTTTGGGTAGAAGTGTACTGTTATTGGGTGAGCATTCAGAGAGGGGAGATCTTGCATTATCCTTCAAGAAGCCAATTACTGTTCCAATTCACACCCCAGCCTTTTTGCTAAATAAATTGTCTATCAACACCCTTAACGCTAGTTACTACGCTAAGGCTAAAAACAATCGATCCAAAGATGTCCCCCTTGCTTCATTTTTCTATCCACTAGATGCAATTGGAGGTTGGAATAAGCTTTATGGCAAACAAGGTTTTATTCAATACCAATTTGTCCTTCCAAATGAAGGAGGCCTTTCTAATATGCGTGAGATCCTAAAGGAAATTACAAAGAGCGGGTCAGGGTCATTCCTTGCAGTACTTAAAAAATTTGGCCCCGCAAACAAGAATCTGCTTTCTTTTCCAATCAAGGGCTACACCTTGGCTTTAGACTTTAAGGCAACAAGTTCAAATGTTTCCCTAGTTCAAAGGATGGATGAGATTGTTAAGGATTCGGGAGGAAGGGTGTACTTGACTAAGGACGCCGTAATGAAGGAGTCAACATTTAAGGCGACATATACAAAGTGGCAGGAGTTTGAATCTGTGCGGGAGAAGTATGGAGCCATAGGAAAGTTTGCTTCATCTCAATCCAAAAGACTGGGACTAGCATGAAGAAGATACTAATTCTGGGAGCAACATCTGCTATTGCCGAGCATTGCGCTCGTCTTTGGGCAGAGCAAGGTCAAGCTTTATATTTAGTTGCAAGGAATGAAAATCGCTTAGCAGCCATCGCTTCTGATCTAAAAGTTAGGGGTGCATCAAGTGTGGACACCTTTACGCTCGATCTAAACAACTTTGATAAACACGAAGAAATGCTGGCAAGGGCAGATAGAAGCATGGGTGGAGTAGACATCGCATTAATTGCACATGGCACACTTTCGAATCAGAAGGAATGCGAGCAGAGTGTAGAGGTCACCATGCAAGAACTGAGAACAAATGCTCTTTCAACTATAAGCCTTCTAACATTGATTGCTAATGAATTCGAAGGTAATCGATCAGGAACTATTGCAGTCATCTCGTCTGTGGCGGGGGATCGAGGCAGGGCAAGCAACTATGTTTATGGATCTGCAAAAGCGATGGTTACAGCCTTTGCCTCAGGCTTGATACAGCGCCTGCATAAGTCGAATGTCGCTGTGATAACAATAAAGCCTGGATTTGTCGATACACCTATGACTTCATCTTTCAAGAAGGGAATAATGTGGGTGGGGCCAGAATATGTAGCTAAGAAAATTGTAAGAAGGATACAGAATAAAAATTCCGACGTTTACATTCCCAGGTACTGGAAAATTGTTGCGGGAACCATAAAACGACTTCCGAGTTACTTGTTCAAAAGAGTCTCCCTATGAAAGGTCAAGTCAGATTAAGGGTAATGAAGATTGAAAAAATTCTTGTGATATGTGTTATTGCGGGTGATGTGAGATGCCTCTTTTCGCGCACAAGAAAGTGAGTTTCTAAAACTCATGAAAGAGTGGAAATTTGTACCTAGCACTATAGTTCTCGGTTACGTGTCAATATTTGCTAGTTGTCTGACATTTGGCTGGGAAAAAACCTGGAAACTTCTTCAAATTCCAACTATGTCTCCTCCATTTGCGGATATGCGCACAGTGCAGGGCGCCCTTTACTCAGTCTCTTTGGGCCTAGATCCACAGTTAGTTAACCCTGGGGATCCCTGGGGACGAGTTATGAACTACCCTTCAATCTGGATTTCTGTCGCCGACTATCTGAACTTTCAAACTGAGCTCAATTACTTGATTTTTGTTTCCTTCCAGATAGCTTTGTTTTTGCTTTGCCTATCAATTCTTGCTAAAGACAATCCTTCGACAACACTGATACTTCTGAGTTTTTCGGGCACAACACTTCTATGCGTGGAAAGGGGAAACAATGACCTCCTGGTTTTCTCCTTTGTTTTCCTGGCTCTACGACTTAAGGGAATTGCCTCCATCTTACTAATTACTTTAGCTACCCTGATGAAGATTTATCCAATATTTGCACTTCCTGCGTTTGTCCGTCAGCGCAAAGTTTTGCTTACAACGCTTTTTGGTTGCTTGTCTTGTCTCGCACTACTGTCTGCCGAGTTGGTTAAGATTCGAAACAGCACTCCTGTTTCATACGGATTAAGTTATGGATCAAGGTCGATATCCAAAGCTTTTGAGCATGAGGTTCGAATCGACTTGCCCGCAATTGCAATTTCGATTTGCCTGATAATAGTTGCTCTACTAATTTGCTTTTCTAAGGCCTCTTATAGTTTATTGAAGTTCAAAAATACAGAACGTTCGGTCGAAGAGTTGTTTATTGCGGGTGGTTCCGTTTACGTAATCACGTTTTTTATAGGTAGCAATTTTGATTATCGTTTGATTTTCTTATTGCTGTGTGTTCCGATGTTTCTAAAATTAGAGAGGACAATCTTAAAATTTGGTTTGATACTCTGTCTTTTGGTGGCCTTCAATTACGGTCCGCTAAATCTGGTGTTTGGCTCTTTTGGCTCTCTTGTTAACTATGTAGCTAAGGCTTTCTTGCTGATCTCAATTTTGGCCATACTTTTCCAAATGGCACTGAAATCTTCCAAAAAACTTCATTTGGGGATGGTAGGCAATCGAAGAGAAGAAAAGCTGTAATCCTTAACGCTGTACCCGTCCAAATTAGCTTCCATATTCCAAAATGTCAGACCAATTGACTAAAATGGGAGCTAAGTTGAGAAAAATTGAATCCATATGCGGCCAAAGAAAGATATGTAATTCGAGTCCCTCACGACCCACATTCTGTCTATCTATTTGTGATCAAAGTTTTCTCTTGTAAGTAAATGCTTGAAACTAATTCCTCAAGATTTCCAATCACTCGAGAAGCGCCATGTTTTGAGTTATTCCGTCTTTAACCCTATTTTGTTGTTGTTCTTAGTCATTTCTTTCGCTTGAAGAATTGACCTTGTTTCTGCAATTTTCGCTTTGGTCTACTTGGCTGACTGAGAAACAACTGACTTCCCGTGGAAGACCTTCCAGTAATCAAAGAACCCATTCCGTACACCGAATTCGGTTTGGTCACAACTCCTGGGACTAGGATGGAATTCGAACCAATGAGGTTATGATGCGAAATATGAATGGGCTTCCAGGTCCCAGAGTTTGTTTCATATGAAACTCCGTGGGTCATTAATGTGCTTCGAACGCCTGTAAGAGCACTAGCTCTCTCTATAGCGACTCCACCTGATGCGTCAATATAGTGTCGATTTGTAATTACAGAAGCCTCATGCATTACTAAACTGCAAGGAGCCTTTAACTCCCTTAACAGAAGGCTTGCCGTTATCCAATTTAGTTGACCTATTTGTGCTCCCTCTTTCAGGATTAAGTGATCCAAATCTCTATAAACAGAGCAAGGACCAAGTTTTGAATAACTTTCTAGCACAAGGTATCTACAATTCCAGATTAGAACAGGATGAATCATGGATGATTGGACTATTGAATATCCAAGAAGTCTGAGAAAAAAATTCTTAATCTTGGATGCAGGGAGTATTCCAGTCAAGAGGATAAGAATATTCCTAATCATTTGAATAACTTTCTATACTTGTAATATCGAACTATATTAAGAAGTCTTCTCATAATACTATGTAAAGGTCGCAATAACGCGAATATGAAGATTTGAGACTGTGGCAAACTTGTCAGCGACAGAATTTTCTCCCGCATTCTTAAGAATTCTTTTTCCCCTTGACGTAAAAAAATCTTAGACCCTGTAATCGAAGTGGGGTAAATTCTAAAAACACCCCAAACATCAGGGACTCGAGTGATTTGCAATCCCTTAATCGCAATATCAACAAGAAGTTCTCCATCCCAAGATATTTTATTCTCTATATTGAAGGTAATGCGATGAAATTCAAGTAATTCTCGGTTAAAAAATGTCGATTGTTGGACAACCAGCCCTCGTCGAAATACATAGTTCTTCAGAGTGAAATAATCAGAGGACTGAAACCTATAAATATCGTTTCTTAAAATGAGTCCATGAGCATACACGCAGGCACTATTTGGATTGTTAGCGAATGCGGCGACGACTCTTTCGAAAATGTTATCCAAGTAAAAATCATCAGAATTCAAACAACCTACGATTTTCCCAGTAGCGGATTGGAAACCTTTGTTGAGACCGTCCGCGGGGCCACGGTCACTATCAAATATTAACTTAATTCGATCATCTTCATCTGAAATTAATTTGGCATACTCTCGAGAACCATCCGTAGAACCCGGATCTACAATTATGAGCTCCCAAGATATATCCCTCTGACGCCGGATTGATTCAACAGCGTTTTGTAAAAATTTTGATTGATTGAAGCTAATTGTGACCACCGAGATCATTATAGAACTCACAATGGGCTCTTCTTCCTGCTAAGAACTAACACTGCATAACTTGCGATCTGTGCAACTATGAAAAGTGTCGGAGGAAAAAGTACACCAATATTTTTTAAAATTATTGTTGTTGGTAAAGCACTCAAGACTGCCACTAAACTAGAAATGAAAAGAATAGAGTATTTTTCTTCACCTAAAAATACATAATACTGCGACCAGTAAGCAATTTGAGTAATTACTACGAATCCCCACATCACGGTTGCAATTACTCTATCCAGTGAAAAGTCAAAGTAACTTGCAAAGAATGCCAAACAGCAAAAGAGTGTCACAAAGCAGGCAATATAGTAACTCTTTCCGCCCTTGAGATTACGCTTTCCCTTATCAAATGGAAGAAAAAGATTATCGTAAATTGGATTTATAGGATTGGTAGAAATCCATGACTGCAGAAAATTCATTCCTAAAGCGACCATCAAAACGGTGACACCCCTTTGTATAAGCGAACTGAATGCAATTTCAGAATTCGTCAAATTTTCAACTACTAAAAATGAAAAAATAAAAGTCATTAGTGACTGACAAATCTGTACCATTTGCATAAAAAATGACATTTTAATTTTTTGAGAAGCTGACTGGTTAATTTTTAATCTAGTATCATATTGAGATACAAGATATCTTGAATCTAAAAGCATGATAATACTTGGTACACAAAGCACATATAAGTAGCAATAAAATCCCAAATTTAGAGCAAAAACGCATAGGGAGAGAGTTAATTGAATGGCTGCAGAAAATACTTGAATCTTTACAAGTCTTCCTAATCTATTAACGGACAAATAGATCTTAGAGACGAAATTCCCAATTATAAAGAGGAAAGTGGTCAGACTGATTGAAGTTAAAATTTGCCAATTAGGGTTTGCCAGAAAATACAATAGAAGATATTTACTGACAGGAATTGAAAATAATGTTAGCACCGTGGTAATTGTGAGAGAGAGATAAATATATTGAGTTAGGCCAAATATCTTAGCTGCGCCGGTACGTTCACGTAATGAAATGCAATCTCTCATAGATATGTTGGCATTAACAAATTTCACACCTAAACCAAAATCTAAAATTCCCAGACCTGTAAGTATGAAGCCAAAAGTGGCGAAAAAACTAAACTCTGCAGGTGGAAGAATTTTGTATAGAAAAATTAAATTCACACCACTTACAAGTCCTTGTATCAATTTGAGAATAAAATTGTTTTTAAATGCCATAACTCTCACGATTTGAGGTGTTCAGTTTGATTGCAATCAAAGTTCCCATGAGAATTGCTACATAAAGTCTTTCATAGGCCCCATATGGAGAAAATACGATATTGAAAATCATTGCCATTGCAGAGTACAAAATCAATACTCTGATTCGTCGGTTGTACTCCATAATCTTGACTACTTTTTCAATTGCAATTACAAGACATATTATCCAAAATAATCCAGCAAAAATCCCTCCTTGTACGAGTGCTCCCCATAGAAAAGAATGAACTGGGAGAACGCTTGGATCGAAATTCGAGACGGGGTAACCTTGCTCTGCCCAGAATTGATACCCAGATAATATGATTTGCGAATCTACTTTTGGATTGAAGCCATAACCGAGAAAAGGTGATTCAAAAAATGCTCTTGCTGAAAAGATGAATTCCTTTCTCGCAGCTATTGGGCCGAAATCAGTGGATGTAAGCAATGTTGCCCGTTTGACTTCATATAACCCTAAATTACCACTAAGGCCTAAACTTATATAAATCCAATAAAGTATTGGCACAAATAATCCCATGATTAAAAAAAAGAGCCGACCTTTATTAGGCTTTTGAAATGGAACAAGAGCCAATGATGAAATAAAAACTATAAATGCCAAAGTTCGAGCCTGATTAAGCAGAGAAATCACACCAAGTGCCATTTGACCCATCCATTGGATTTTTACAAACCGCAAGAAATATGAACACGAAATGAAGAGGAGTATGACACTGTCACCATATCCAAATTTCCAAGGGGAACTTGAGGTGTACGGGAGAGGGTCAAGGAGTAGTCCAATTAGTCTCCCAATTGAAAAGAATAATACCGACCTAAAAAGTAGATTTTCCGATTTACTCATAAAGAACACACAAGTGCTTAAGCAACATATTGTCAAAATGGGAGTGAATATTGAAATCAAAATCACAGTCAAACTTTTATCTGCATGAATTGACCCAATCAAGTTTGCGAATATCCAAATCACACCCGAAAAGATAAGAAAACGCCACATTTTGGGCATTGGATATTTTCTCGACGACAGAACTTGATCAAACGCAAGAATGGCAAGAATAATCTCGCCAAGATAAACATTCCCAATAATTCTAATAGATATCCCTGAGAGAATCAGACCGAAAAAGTATAAACTTGTAAAGCGACTGCCAGTCTCATGAGACTCGACACCTGTTACCTTCAATTTAGTCACCCGCTTCAACTTCTTTAGTCGATATTGCTGATTGGTATTAAATAAAGCCTACATGTTCCAAAAGCACAACTACAGTATTCTGTAGGGGTGAGGAACGATCAAGTCAAGCTAGTTCAAGTCTCTAGCTCTATATTAAGTGAACTCGGTGGACCTTCATTCGTTGTAGCCCAAGTAAGTCAATTGCTTGACCTAGCATTCAACCATTCCCTTCTCATTTTTGGAGCTTCGCAATTGAAAACTACCAATAAAAAATTCACACAACCAACTTTCTTAAAAAATCGATTTGGTTTCTTTTTTGGATTCCCAAGCCCAACGATGAGACACGAATTAAAGTATGCTGACCTTCTTTTGATTCATGGATTTTATTTATACTCTACTTTGATTTCTATAATGTTTTGCCATTCAAAGACAATATACATAATGCCGCATGGTTCCTTGGAGCCTCTCCAGGAACGAAAAAGCAAGATTCGTAAGCGTATATTTCGATTAATCCTCGCAATGATCCTTAGAAAGAGAAAGCTTGTATTTCTTGTCGCTACAAAGAAAGAAATTCAAGGAGTTAGAAGGGTATTCCCCACTTACAGAGTCGAGGCTGTTGGCCTAGGTATAAAAGAAGTTAATCATAAAATTGATTTGATTCCACTTGATGACTCACCATTTACTTTACTTAGCCTCTCAAGAATTCATGAAATAAAAAGAATTGATATCTCAATCAAGGCGCTATCCATCCTTCGAGAACGGGGATATCACTGCGTTTTAAAGATAGTAGGAGATGGTAGTCCCAAGCTCTTGAGACAGCTGCACGACCTCGTTGCAGATTTGGATCTTGAGACAGTGGTTCAATTTTTGGGACACTTAGAGGGCTCTGACAAAGAAAAAGCGATTCGGGAATCAAATATGCTAGTACTGCCAAGCGAAAATGAGAATTTTGCTATCGCAGTCGCTGAGTCAATTGTTCATGGAAAACCTGTCGTTATATCTTCGAATGTAGGTATGAGCAGCTTTGTGGAACAACATAGTACTGGAATTGTAATTGACACTCTGGACCAAGCTTTATTAGCAAGTAAAATCTTGGACGTTAAAGAAAATTACTTAACTTATCAGAAGAATTGCTTGAAATCTGCGCAACTTTTGTACTGGACTGAAGTTTTCAAAGGTTGGTTGAAAATTCTTCAGGAGGAACAATAATGAGTTCGAATTTTCGTATACCTATAACTGTCTTGATACTGTGCAAGAACGAGGAAAAAGCTATTTCGGACTGCATCAAATCAGCTAGCAAATTTGACCAAATTATCGTGATCGATTCAGATAGCACAGACAATACGGTGGCAATGGCAAAACGGCATGGGGCTGAAGTTGTAAATTTCATTTGGAATGGTCATTATCCCAAAAAGAAACAATGGGCACTAGAGCTTGAGCAAATAAGACATGATTGGGTCCTCTTTCTCGATTCTGACGAAAGAATCAGTTCAGAGCTTTCCAGGGAGATATTCGATTCTTTAACAAATCATACACTCCAAAAAACTGCTGCAATTGATATTCCACTTCGGTATTTTTTTGGTGGAAAGTATCTTCATTGGGGTATAAAGATGTACAAGAGGTCACTGATCAACAAAAAAGTTTGCAAATTTCCTGAGATTGAAGATCTTGGTGTGACTAATATGTGGGAAGTTGAAGGGCACTATCAACCCGTCCCGACTCGAGGGGAGATACGCAGATTTAAAAACTGTATAGACCACTATGATCCCGATACGCTATTTGATTACTTTGCGCGACACAATAGATATTCTGATTGGGAAGCATTTCTTATCTGCAATAGTCGTGCTCTAGAGCAGGTAAGGATGGCGAGAACATCGCAAGGCAGATTTTTCAGCCGAGTTCCCTTCAAACCAATTCTCATTTTCTTCTACAGCTACTTCCTAAAACTCGGCATTTTCGACGGGAGAGCGGGGTTAGATTTCGCCTTGAGTCGTAGTTTTTACTACTGGCAAATTGAACTTAAAGTGAGAGAAATTAGGAGAGGCAGAGGAGCAGTAGATTATACTCACGGGAGGACGATCTTGTGAAAACAATTAGAGAGTTGACCCGAACTAATCGAATCTTGCGAAAAATTAAACCAAGAATCTTAAATTTCCTTAAACCAGATTCTACTCCAGCGGAAGTGCTTGCAAAATTAGTTACTAATATGAATTCTCCAGTCCTTCTGGATATTGGAGCAAATGTTGGTCAATTTGGGATTGATTTTCGAAATTCCGGTTTTAAAGGAAAAATTATTTCATTCGAACCCGTGTCTAATTCATTTAAGAAGTTAAAAATAACATCTCGAAACTTTCAGCCGTGGGAAGTAATAGATAAAGGTCTTGGGTCCTCAAAACAAATATCTTTAATAAATATAAGTAATAATTCAGGTTTGAGTTCATCGTTGTTAAAAATTGCCGACGAACATTTACAAGCATTTCCACAGAGTTTTACGACTTCAACAGAAAAAATCCAGATAGAAACATTAGATAGTGAAATATCGCGACTCAAGTTAAATCCCTCTGAGGTAATTCTAAAAATTGATGTGCAAGGGTTTGAATCAAAAGTAATTGAAGGTGGAGTGCATTCTATTCCCCAGATTAGATATATTTTGCTCGAACTCTCATTGAGATCACTTTACGAGAATGAGAGAATATTTCTGGATGTTTTGAATATGCTTGAGGGTTTGGGACATAACGTCATTGATATACATCGGGGAGTTCGCGGACGAGATGGTTCGCTATTGCAGGTGGAAGTAATTACCGAATCACATCGGGCGTGACACAAATTGAAAAAAATACTCGTCGTGTGCTCGAATTTTTGGCCAGAGCCAACAGGGATTGGGGTTTACACAACTGACCTGGCAGATTCACTTGATGAGGCAAATGTTGAAGTTTCAGTTCTCACAAGCCTGCCTCACTATCCATGGTGGAAAACTCCTGCTGAGTATTCATACATTACTGAGGGTTCAAGTCATCGCAAATCGATCGAAGTCATTAGAGTAAGGCATTTAATTCCACCCAAGATGAACGCTATGCTGCGCGTCAGGTTTGAGATTTCACTTTGGTGGAACTTGAGAAGAGTTTCTAGGAAATTACTTTGTAGACATTTTGATCTTGTGATTTCATGTATTCCCACCGTCGCCGCTGGGGTCGTCGGGCAAAGTATTGCGACCAAGTTAGGTATACCGCTTGGGCTAATCGTTCAAGACTTATCGGGGTTTGGTGCCAAGCAGTCTGGACTTCCCGGTGGCGCGTTAATATCAAAGATTGCTGTTGCGCTCGAGAGTGCAGTTCTGAAAGCCGCAAATTCGATTGTAGTTGTGTCCCCCGCAATGCGCGATGTGGTTTTAGATTCAGGCGTTCCAACTTCAAAAGTCCTTCAAATAATAAATTATGCGGCAAGAAAAATTGTGACAATTGATCGAAATCTTGCACGTAAAAGCCTCGGTTGGGCTGAGGATGAATTCATTGCGATTCACGCGGGTAATATAGGTGCCAAGCAGGATTTGGAGATAGTGGTTGAGGCTTCGAAAGCACTTGGTCCGAATTCAAAGATAAAGATATATCTTGTGGGTCATGGTAATCAGGAAGCAAATTTAAAGAGGATGTGTGAAGGTTTATTGAATATCGCGGTGATTGCCGCTGTTGCGGATGATCAGTATTCGGCTCTGTTATCGGCGGCAGACTTATTGCTGGTTAATGAACGAAGTACTCAGATGGAGATGAGTCTGCCAAGCAAATTGACTTCGTATTTGTACAGCCAGCGCCCTGTTTTAGCCGCCGTCCCAAGAGGTGGGGCAACTTGGAAGTTCTTGGATGGAATTGCTGAACTCGTGGAGGCAGGAAGACCCTTACTCCTCGCCCGAGCCATAGAGGACTTAAGTCAGGATCCAGGAAAGAGGAAACGCCTAGCGTCTAGAGGTCTCGAATTTGCGAGAAAAAATCTTGATGTAGGCATCGGAAGAAAAAAGTATTTAGATTGGGTTCAGAGTCTCATACAATCCAAGCGTGGGTGAGTCTCTTACGTTGCAGAAATTGAGGACACATAAAGTCGCGATCAGTTTGGTGCTGATCATCGCCGATGGATTGGCTCTCACATTAGCTGCTTTAATCGCTTACAACTTTAGATTTCGTTCTTCTTTCTTTGAATCCAAGGGACAACCCTCTATTGCAAGTATCGATTACAAACTTATTCTTGGGTTCGTCGTTCTAGGATGGTTAATAACTTTTAGCTTCAATAGCATCTATAGTTTAAATCACGATAATTTATTTATTTTGAATTTACAAAGCCTAATCAAAGTGTCGATTGTGTATTCCTTTCTCTTGGGTTTTATCTCGTTTGTTACACGTGCGTCTTTCTCTCGAACGGTATTCATTATCCTTCTTCTCTCAGGACTCATTAATTTAATATTGGTTCGTACTCTTCTGTACTTTATATTTTTAAGACCTTTAATCAAGCGTAAGAGATTTTCTACGCGGTTAATGATTATCGGTCGCACAATGCAAGAATCCCAACAATATAGTGATTGGATCGTTAAGAATCGATTGTTAGGTTATACAGTCGTTTCGAGAGTGGAATGCACTTTGATTAGCAGTACCTGGCTGGATGACTTCGAAAGGATTCTCAAATTCACTCCCATTGATGAGATCTTGCTACTACCGGGAATGGAAAGTGACAAAAAATTCTCCCGATTTGTTCATTACTGTGAGGACCTGGGAGTCAAGACTAATTGGATTCCCTTAGATTCTGGAACTCTTGGGTATTGGTTACTCCCAAAGCCACAAGTAGGAATTCCGTTCCTTGCATTCTCTCAATCGAAGATTTCAATTGCGGAAAGAATACTGAAGAGATCATTTGATGTGCTGTTTGCTCTTCTAGCTCTTGTACTTCTAAGTCCTGTGTACCTCGTGATCTCGGCACTCGTTCTCATTACAAGTGGAGGGCCTGTTTTTTACTCTCAGAAGAGAGTTGGGCTTAATGGCAAAGTTTTCAATTTCTATAAGTTTCGCTCAATGGTAAAGAGTGCTGACCAATTGATTACATCAGCGGCCAATGTTCATGAGATAGATCATGTGATTTTTAAGGATAAGAAGGATCCGAGGGTAACCCCCATTGGACGCATATTGCGAAAGTACTCCCTTGATGAACTCCCCCAATTCTTTAATGTATTAATGAATGACATGTCGGTGGTTGGGCCGAGACCTGCACTTGTGCACGAAGTGAAGAAGTACGACTCTATGTATGAGCGTCGACTAATCGCCAAACCCGGAGTGACAGGTCCGTGGCAGATTAGTGGTCGATCAGATCTTGATCTGCAGACGAGTGTGGCTCTTGATTTAAACTACATGGTTAATTGGAGTTTTACTCGGGATTTGTGGATCATTATTGCAACTATTGGAGTGATATTTACGGGACGAGGTGCGTACTAGCAGATATCTTTTATTTTGATTATTTCTGGGCGCACTAGAGGTTGAGTAATTGAAGTTAAACGTCCTTTACCTCCTCTAAACTGAGCAACAATTACTTCACTCGCATCAGGCGCGAGATCAATATCCTCGATGAAGATTGAACGACCACGTTCGAAACCATTGCGAGCGTTGCCAACCGAGCCTGATCCAAGGGATCCTCCGATAAGTTCAGATTCGTAGGGCCCGTAAATGAAGACCTTGAATCGGTGTTGACCCGTGACTACTTCTTTCGGTTTTCCTTTATCCGCCCTTGTTAACACATAGGGAGGAAGATCTTGGGTGTTTACCACTCGGTTCTGAAGGTAGACCGTCACTTGCGTAGTTGGGTTTGGCGAGCAGGTAAGAGTTTCTATATCTACCTCTCGATCTAGATAGTAATCAAGCTTGCTGGCATCAGTATTTTGAATAACTACTCGATACTCGTTATTTACCTCCTCTCTCAAGGAGCCGGCTAACCTTGTTCGTTCGTTCTCCAGCTGTATCTCTTTGTTGGTTACAAAGAGTAAAAATCGATTATCCTCTATAGATTTTGAGAGAGCATCAGGCATCTTTCTAATGTTGAATTTGCCTGCCAAGAGTTGGTCGAAGGTTGACTTCATTATCGTTACGAGAAATTCCTTACGAGCCATATTGTCACTTTCATACCGTTTATAAGCAGTTTTCAAGGTCTCCTCTACAACATTTTCGGAGGTTATTTGAAATCCATCCGGCAAAGTAACGGTTCCGACAGCGTTCAAAAAGTAACTAAGGGCGATTGGGTCAGTGGCGATAAAGCCATCTAACTCTTCACTTGTTTGCAGGCGCCAAAGTTCTAGATAATTAAGTGCTCCGTAAGGAAGGTGGGGCGAAAGGTTGGCGTTCTGCCAGATTCCGGGATTGTTTCCATAGAGTTCGAAGTATTCATCGGAGTGCTTAACTGGAAGTGTCGCTAAGTGCTGAAGGCCAACGTTTGAGGATGCTCTTACAACTGTAAATTTCCCCCGATTGATTTCGATGATGGCGTAAGCGCCGAGAATTCCACCTGTTCCGCGGGCTTCAGCTGAGTTTTGAAACGAGATCATGTACCGCTTCGGACGATCAAATCCCGCTAGCTCTGGGAAGTGCTTAACCGAAAAAAGAATTTCGGGTTTTATATCAAAGATTTCAAGGCCAGCGATTTGCGAGAATTGCTTTATGACTGGTATCGATAAGTAGCGAAAAAGGTCATCAGTATCGCGGTGTAGAGCATCGCCAACTTCAATAAGTTGCTCGCGACTTAACTTATTATCGGAAAGGTTCTTATAGGTGCTCCAAAGTTGTGCCAGATTAAACCCAATTGCGATTACGGAAGCTACCAAAGTAAGCGTCATACCGAGAAGGATTGGCTTTAGTCGCAAAGTTAACTCGAAATCACGTTAATTGAGTCTGTGAAGTAAGAGGCAAGAAAAGAGTCCGGAAGTGAGCGAGATTTGCTACGCCTAGGTGAAGTGATAATTACAACTGGACCTCTATTTGAGTAGAAATCAATCAGCCTTTTCCAGCTTCGACTTAAGAAATATTTCTCTGGTTTATCTAGTTCACGACAGTGTCTTAAAACTTCACCCACATTTAACTTTGGTGGTGGGCTGTGCATTGCCAAGGTGTAATCAAAGTTGATTGGTTTTAGATATTGCTCTAGAAGGTCTATGTCGTGCGGTGCCCTGCAATCTCCATCAATAATCACTGCTCCGATAGCCTTCGCTTCAAAGACAGCATGAGCGATGGTTTGAGGCATATCTGTAGTGCCTCGCGGTATGAATGCAATTACTGGATATCTATTCTTAAGGCCCTGCCACTCATATATTGTCCTAAGAACAGTGCTTGAGACTTTGGCAAGCTCTCTTTCAAACTGCGTTTCCTCCATTCCATCTGGATCACTCGGACGTAATTCAGGATGAATATGCCCATCAGTTAGAGATCGGTGTTCACTTGAACTCTTCCAGTGCTTTACTGAATTTAAAACTTCTTGGTCGGCTGCGATTAGTAAATCTGCTTTAAATTTTGAGTTTAAAAACTTTTCAATTGATGTCGTTCGCTCCTTCATTTGAGCAAGGCCCCATCGAGTCGCTACCGAGGCGGCAAACTCAGATGTCTGTTCACCGTCCATCACCTCGATTCCAAAAGAGGAAACCAAGGAATCGGGATAGTGGTGGCGGATCACCAGCTCGGCAAAGGGCGAACGGGCCTTGTTCTCGCGACAGGCGAGCGCTATTTTCATGCTCCCAACCCTAGCAACGCGCCCGAGGAAGCTTTGGTAAAGTTCATAAGGGTGATGGCGTTGTGGCCGAGGCGACGAGGGAGGGTACCGGTGGGCGTTACCCGGGCAAGGTAGGTTTCCTATGGAGTTGGTCGCCTACTGGAGATTGGTCGTGCAGTCACGACGCGTGATTGCGGTCACGACTTTCCTCGGCTTGCTCATTTCTTTTTTCGTAACGGCGTCCACGACCCCGATTTACAAGTCATCGGCTCAACTATTTGTCTCGACGCCAGCTTCGGCGGTTGATATCTCTGCCTTGCTAACAGGTTCAAGTTTCTCACAGCAGAGAGTCAAGTCTTATGCGCAGATCATTAACAGTCCTGTGAATTTAAGTCCGGTCGTCAAAGAGTTGAAGTTGAAAATGAGCGCTGAAGAGCTATCTGAAAACATCACAGCTTCGGCTCCACTTGATACCGTTCTAATCTCATTAACCGTATCTGATACAAATCCAAAGCGAGCAGCTCGCATTGCAAATGCTGTAGCTCAACAATTTGGCGTAACAGTAAAAAGCCTTGAATTACAAGAGATCGATACTGAATCCCCCATAAAGGTCTCAATTGCGAAGTTTGCCGTTCCATCGAGCGCGCCAGCATCGCCAAAGAAAACAGTTAACTACCCTCTAGGTTTGGTGTTCGGATTTGGGCTGGGTTTTGGTATCGCAAGCTTGCGAAAGCTTCTTGATAACACGGTTAAGAGTGAAGATGATTTAGGTGAGATCCCTTTACTTGCTGCAATTGGATTTGATATCAATGCAGATGAAAAGCCATTAATTACTCAAATTGGAAGATATGCGGCTCGAACAGAGGCTTTTAGAACTTTACGTACTAATTTAAAGCACACTAACCCTGGAGTAAGTCCAAAATCAATAGTTCTGACCTCTGCTCTTCCAGATGAAGGAAAGACAACTTCTGCAATCAATATTGCAATCTCACTTACACAATCTGGTGAAAAAGTACTCTTGGTTGAAGCAGATTTACGGCGACCAAAAATTCCTATTTACCTTGAGTTTGCCTCCAAGGTGATTGGACTTAGTGAGTTACTAAGTTCACCCACAAAATTGACTTGGATTAATGTCAAAAAACACCTAAGAAAGCATCCCGAGATTGACCTTCGAGTTCTCTCTTCTGGCCGCATACCACCGAATCCAGCTGAGTTATTGGAGTCCGGTCGCTTTAAAGAGTTGATGAATATCTTGAAGCCAAAATTTGATTACATAATTATTGACTGCCCACCGCTATTGCCGATAACGGATGCTGCTATCGTTGCGGCGCAAGCCGATGGTGCAATCTTAGTTTCACATGCTGGCTCAACAAAGATTCCTTATTTTGAGGGCGCTCGCGATGCAATTCAAGGGGTTGGGGCGTTAGTTCTTGGAGTTATCCTGAATAAGATTCCA
>Ga0194124_10003013_pt1 | contig 18162 bp, 17 predicted proteins | sample TA2KigCas0mmetaG_FD_148605 | JGI IMG/M metagenome (GOLD analysis project Ga0194124, IMG submission 148605) | Freshwater microbial communities from Lake Tanganyika, Tanzania - TA2015031 Kigoma Deep Cast 0m | ecosystem: Environmental > Aquatic > Freshwater > Lake | place: Tanzania: Lake...
CCCCGGACACGTGGGCGCGGACCGCGCGCATCATGACAATCTCGGACTACTTCACGTTTGTGCTGACCGGCGAGCGCGCGGGCGACGCGAGCACGGCGGCACTGCTCGGGATCCTCGACCTTGCAACCGGGCTGCGGTGGCCGGAGGCGTTGGCGAAATTCGAGCTGCCGCCGGAGAAATTTTCAGCCTGGCTCCGCCCGGGGACGGCGTGCGGCCGCATGGCGGCGCGCGCAGCGGAATTGCTCGGTGTGCCGGCCGGAACGCCGTTGGCCGTCGGCGCGCTCGACCACCACGCCGCCGCGATCGGGTCGGGGCTCGGCACGCTGGCGGGCCTGAGCCTGTCCACGGGGACTGTGCTCGCGGCGTTCGTGCTCGCGGACACGGTGGAGCCACTGGCCGGCTGCCACCACGGGCCGCACACCGACGGCCAGCGATTCTACCGTCTGGCGTTCGACGCCAACGGCGCCGGTGAACTCGAGGAATTTCAGCGAACCCACGCGCCGGGCCGCTCGATCGAGGAATTGCTCGCGCTGGCGGCGACCGCCACGACCCACGAAGGCCGTGCGGTGCGCGACATCCTCGAGCGCGTCGCAACCACGCACGCACGCCTCGCGCGCAAGGTCGGCGCCGCGGGCGCGCCGGCGATTGCGACGGGCGGCGGCGCGCGGAGTCCGCTGTGGGTGCAGCTCATTGCCGACGCGCTCGACGCGCAGGTCGTCACCGCGACCTCGCCGGAGCGCGCTTGCCTCGGGGCTGCGATCATCGCGGCTGGCGCGGCGGGGTGGCATCGCTCGTCCGCCGAGGCGGCGGCGGCGATGGTCGCGCCGGGCAGCACGTTCGAGCCGCGTCGGGCGCGGCGGTTTCGGCGGTGATGCCCCGGCGCCCTTTGATAATCTCGGTGAGGCGGCTCTGGAGAATCTTGAGGGCCTTGGCGAGGGCGTATTGCGTGAGGCCATAGTCGGCAAGAAAGTCCTCCCTGATCATCTGGCCGGGGTGCATGGATGGGATTGTCTTCGTCTTCAGGAAACTTACGTCAACCGTAAGCGGCAGCGAGAACCTGGATTTCTTTAAACCTCCGGTCAGACCGTTTGATCACGGTACGAAAAGCGCGGGCCGCGGCTTGCGCAAGACGAGCCGGTCGGGGCCTTCGTGCAGGCCACCTTTGACGACGAGGGGGGCCATCCGGCGCTTGTTCCCCGGGCCCACCATTTTTGGGGTTGATCGCCTCCAGCCCCCGGTTCTTCAGCAGCGAGTCCGCCAGCATCTTCTTCAGCTCGCTGTTCTCGCGCTCGAGTTCCTTCAGCCGCTTCGCCTCGTTCACCTCTATCATCCCAAACTCGCGCTTCCATCGATGGAACGTCACCTCAGAGATGTTACGCTCCCGGCAGACCTCGATGATGCTTTTGCCACTGTCGGCCTCCCGCAATATGCGAATGATCTCCTCCGTCGTGTGTCGTTTGCCTTTTATGAGTCCGGGTCCCTTTCTACGGGCCCCAGATTGTCACGGCCAGCGGATGATTTCGCGGCGGTCACCTCATCTTCAAATCGCGTGCCGCCTCCATTCGTTGCGCCGCCTTCGCTTCGATCGCTTCGATCCACGACGCGGGCCGCGCCACGCGGGCCGACGCCGCTCGTCGCGCGATTATCAGAGCCCACTCGACTACGAATCTTTCCTCAGCTAACTCTCCATCAACACGCTCGACACGAGCCCGAAATATCCGGGGAATCACAGGGTAGCACCGGTATCTGCCCCCCAATTGACCCCGCTGGGCTCGGACGATCGTGCGAACTAACCGAAAAAAATGTGCTCCCGTGCGAAGGGCTGGGGCGAAACTAGTCAGCCTCCCGGGCCGAAATTAAGGGACCAGAACCGTGTCGATCACGTGGATCACGCCGTTCACCGCGCGCACGTCTGCGGCAGCGACGTTTGAGGCGTTGATACGAACAGAACCGGGAGCCAGCGTCACGGAGAGGGAGCGGCCTGGAAGCAGGGACGGGGCAACCTGCCCGTTGGTCAGCTGGGTCGACAGGACCTGCCCGCTCACAACGTGGTAGCGGAGGACGTCGGCCAGCTGGGAGGGGTTCGCAACGAGCGCGTTGAGCGTAGCGGCCGGCAGCTTGGCGAAGGCGGCATCCGTCGGAGCGAAGACCGTGAATGGCCCACCTGAGGCGAGGGCGGCGTCGAGTCCGGTCAGACGAAGAGCGGTGGTCAGCGTGCTGAAGTCTCCGATACTGGCCGCAATGCCGGTAATCGTCTGCGACGCTTGGCTGGCGGCGACCGATCCGAATTCGTAGGTCTCGAGGAGAACGGCACCGGTAGCGGTTCCAGTGCCCGCGCCGAGCTGGGCGGTGTAGGAGCCGGCGGGGAGGCCGATCAGGACGGCGGCCTCGCTCGCGTTGCCGAGGGCAAACGCACCAGCGGCCGAAGTTACGGTGTTGAGTAGGGCCAAGTTGGGCGCGGTTGCGAAATTGTCGTTGGCCGCGATCACCGTGCCGTTGCGATCGTAGACGCGCAGTGACGGGTCGGCGAGGGTTCCGGTGACGCCGAACTGACCAAGCGTTGGACCGACGCCACGAATCAGCAGCCAGCGAAGCTGACCGGCGGGGGCCTGAACGACGAAACCGGAGATCATGGTGTTACTGCCGGAACCCGCGACTCCGCGCGTCGACGAGTTGATTAGGCTGCTGGTCTGTGCGGAGGCGGCGGCCGCTAACAAGCTGAGACCGGCGAGGAGCGTACCCTTTGCGAACATGAACATGACGATATGAGGTTGAGAGCTAGGGTTGATTCGACCTGGGAAGGGCTCCAATCGGAGCGTTTCGGCTTAAACGAGCGGGCATTCGACCTAGATGCATCGGAAGATAAGAAAGCCGCGGTGGAGTCGTCGGAGGGGTCCTCCAGTCGCACGCGGCCGAGCTGTAACCACCGGATCACTGCGCCGCCGCTGCCGGATCTCGCGTTTGTACCTGGATCCGATGTGGAACCACCTTGACCGAGGAGCTGGCGTTATTTCGCCGGCTGCGGCACACGTTCACGCGCAACCGGCCGATGCTCGAGCCGTTGGGCCCCACGCCGATCGAGGGCGCGCTCTATCGCCCGCATTGAGGCTCCGGGGTTGCGCGGGCGAGCCGGCGGTGTATTGTAATGGATGGCAGCCTTCGTTCCCACGCGCGCGGCCGGGCTTTCGCGGCTGCGGGAGTTCACCCCCAAAGTTGCCCGTTATTCGGAGGACAGGGACTTCGACCGGCCGGGGAATCAGGCCGTCTCGCGCCTCTCGCCCTGGATCCAGCGGCGGCTGCTGACCGAGCCGGAGGTGATCGGCGCGGTTCGTCAGGGTCACGACTGGACAGCGGTGGAGAAGTTCGCGCAGGAGGTCTGCTGGCGGACCTATTGGAAGGGATGGATGGAATACCACCCGGAGGCTTGGAGCTTTTACCGTGAAGCCGTGACGCGTCTTCGCCGCGCGCCTCCGGCGGGATACGCGGAGGCACTTGCCGGCCGTACGGGCATCGATGGTTTTGACTCTTGGGCGAAGCAACTCGTCGAGGAAGGTTGGCTGCACAACCACGCCCGCATGTGGTTCGCGAGCATCTGGATCTTCACCCTCCGGCTCCCCTGGGAACTCGGCGCAGACTTCTTCCTCCGGCATCTTCTCGACGGCGACCCGGCGTCCAACACGCTCTCGTGGCGTTGGGTCGCGGGGCTGCACACCCGGGGCAAGGTATACCTAGCCAAGGCGGACAACATCGCCCGCCACACCGGCGGGCGGCACCGGCCCGAGGGCAGGCTGGCCGTGGACGCGCAGGCGGTGACGGAGCCGCCGTTGCCGCCTGCGGTGACGCCTTGGACGCCGGGGCCCGAGCTGGCGACGGCTCCAGGGCCGGTTGGCCTCTGGCTGCATCCGGAGGACTTGAGCCCCGAGGTGAGCCTGCCCGGTCTGCCGACGCCGGCGGTGGTGGTGACGGGCTGGTCGGAAGCGATGGCGGAGGAGCAGGCGTGGGACGCCAAGGTCGTCGCCTTCACGCAGGCCGCGTTGGCCGACGCGGCGGGGAGAGCCGCGGAGACATGGGGTGTTCCGGTGGAGACACTGCGCGCGCCGGCACTCGGAGCGGCCGTTGCCGAGTGGGCGCAACGGAGGGGTTTGCGCTCGATTGTCGCCCTGCGCCCGTGGACCGGGCCCTGGCTCGAAGTTGCGCGCGACCTCGAGGCGGCAGGGAAGGCGGTCGGACTGACGGTGCGCTGGGGTCGCCGTGACTGGGATACGCGGCTGATCCCGTACAGCTCCCGGGGCTTCTTCCCGTTCTGGAACGAGGCGCGCGCGTGGCTGACCTCGTCGCTGGAGCCTTCGCCCGTCGTCTCCTCTCGCGTCGCGCCACCGTCGCCAGCCCACGCCGATCCGCCGGCGGGCTACACGCCAACGCCCTCCGCTAGAACGACGCACCTGAACCGTATCCGGAATCGGAGGCCTTGAGACAGTGACACCCAATACGTGGGATGCCGCGGATTGTCGAAGATTGCCGCGGTTGAAGCGCCAGACCCTGATGGTATTGACGACGAAGGCGAGGCTGAAAAGGACGCTCAGGGTGGGCAGCAGCTCAAGGACGGTGCAGTCGGCCCAGAGCACCTGAACGAAGTCCTCCATCGACCCAGAGGCGTGACGTGATCCTGGAAATTCGAGCCGCTTGAAGGTTCGGTCTGGGTCCAACCGAAAGGACCCAGGCCATAAAAGGAAAACGCTACAACACCGAGGATAAAGTCCGCATCCTACGGGACGTGGATGCGGGCAGGAGCATCGTGGACATCTGTCGGGAGAAAAACATCTCCGAGGTGACGTACCACCGTTGGCGAAAGCAGTTCGGACACCTGAACCTCAACGAGGCGAAGCGGCTAAAGGAGTTGGAGCGGGAGAACACGGAGCTGAAGAAGATGCTCGCCGACTCGATGCTGGCGAAGAAGGTTCTGGAGTACGCCCTGGAAAAAAATTGTGAGCCCGGGGCACAAGAAGCAGGTCGTGGCAGCGGCCGTCAGAGAAGGTGTGTGCTCCGGGCGGGCTGGTTGTCGGATCCTCGGGCTGTCGCGATCCGGGTACCGGTATCGGGCCGGTAAGCGCACGAGCCGCCAGCAGCAGTTGGTGCAGCGGCTCCATGCGCTCAGCAATGAGAACCCGCGCGATGGCCATCGCCGGATCCTGGCCGAGCTCAAGGCGGAAGGCTGGCAAATCGGCCTGCGCCAGTTCCGCCGGCTGCGCCGGCAGGAGGGGCTGCGGGTACCGCCGCCGCGCCGCCGACTCCCCCGCCGCGGACAGTCGACCGGCCCACCCACCAAGGCTGCGCAGAAGAACCACGTTTGGACCTGGGATTTCATGGCCGACGCGATCGTGCGCGGCGGTGCGCTGCGCATGCGGACCGTACTCGATGAGCATACGCGGGAGTGCCAACATCGAACCCGGCAGCCCGTGGCAGAATGGCTTTGTAGAATTGTTCCACTCCCGTTTCCGCGACGAGAGCCTCAATCGCGAACAGCTCTGGACGCTTTCCGAAGCGCGTGTCGTTATCGAAACCTTCCGGGTGAGGTACAACCAGAAGAGGCCCCGGGGCAAGGTCGGGTACCAGACGCCAGCAAGCTTCGCGGCGAAAATCTCCATCCCTGGCTCCGGTCAGGCCCGCCGAGCTGGGCCTTCCCTCCGCCAGAGATGGACAATCAGCGTCCGTCGCATCAACCTCGCCCATTCCCCAGACCGAACTAAGGGGTGTCTCGAAAATCCGTACCCCGTCAGGACGGTATTCGGTTCTTCAAGGATTCTAGGACGGCCTCCGCGCGCTTCTGGCAGGGCTGGCCGAGGATTAGCCGGAGAGGCTTGGGCATGCGAAACAGAGAGTGGCGATAGTCGGAAAAAGCCGCGCCGATCGCCTCCGTCGAGGCACAGCCGGCCAAGTCTCTGATAAGATTCCACTCCGCGGTATGGGAATCCCCGGAAGTCAGAAGCCGGAGCGTGTCCGCCACCCGCAGGCGGAGCGGGAAGACTAGGCGCCGGATATGCCAGAGCACCTTTTCGTCGGAGAGACCTTCCTGCTCCGACAGTAGATTGCGCAGGTTGGGGCGGGGATTCGGCCGGTAATTTTTCTTGGCGTTCATGCGCTTCCCGCCGAAGCGTTCCCGCCTTCGCCACGGTGGGCCCGGCGCCGCTCTCGATGCAGCGCCACATTGATCGTATTGGGCTCCACGCCGAAAATTGCCGCGATCTCTTTCGTGGAGAAGCCCAGCGAGTGGAAGTTTGCGATCTGTTGGGCGGGCGTGAGCCGCTGGGCTCTCGATGGAGAGATTTGCTTGTCGCGTAGCAATGTACCGGCCAACCGCGAGGTCAGTTCCTCTTCGGGTCGCAGTCCGGAGTCCGCGGGGACGGTAAGCCCGAGGTAATATAAGCAGGGCAGGGAAGCATCGGGTTTTACTTTCGCGGCCCAGACGCGGACGAGTAACTTCCGACCGGTCTTGGTTACGTTCTCCAACTGGCCGCACCAGCCGTGGGTCGCGGATGAAATCGCCTGCCGTAACCGCCGATATTTGACCTCAGGGTATTCCCGTCGCGCGAGCAGTCGCGGGCTCAACCCGAGGATCTCTGATTCCCCCCAGCCATAAAGTGATGAGAACGCAACGTTTACAAAAACCACCCGGTTGTCAGCGTTGGTGATTGTAGCGGCGTGCGGAAACTCCTCAAGCAGCTCACCTAGTCGAGAGGCTCGAATCGCCGCGTTTTGAGCGTAACTAGGGCGCATGCTTGGGTTAGCCAATCGCCTGCTGACAAGCATGGAAGGGCTGAGTTCTTACATGGGATTTCAACTCGGAATACCAGCGGACCGTCGCCAAGTCCTGCGCGGCCAACTCGCGCGCCACCGCCTTCGGCGGAACCGGTGGTCCGTCGAGGTGATAATAGCTGCTGGTGAGGGCGGTGATGTAGCCGAGCGGCTCGAGCAAATCGGGTATGATGGGTCCCTCGCGTGGCAGCGGCGTAGTTAGGCGCGTGATACCGATGCCCACCTGAGCCTCCACGATGTGCGCGGAGATAACGAGCTGTCGCGCGATTTCTTTTTGCGGCAGGCCGTAGATCTTACGCAGCATGAGGATTTGCGAGCAGCGCTTGGGCAGCGCCTGATTGGCCGCGGCCAGCAAGGCGATTCCTGCCGCCGGCTCACGGTTTCGGTGACACGGCGGGCGCCATCCGCGAACACTGCCGCGTCGGCGTCTTCCGGCAGCGCGACCGTCGGGTTAATCTGCCTTGGCGGAGCGCGTCGAGGGCGAGGTTGCGGCCGGTGGTAAAGAGCAGCGGCTTCACGGTGTGCATGCGGAACCGACGCCCACGCTGGCGAATCGCTCGGCTTTGCCGCTCGAGCGCGGGCACCATTGCGACATGTACCGGAACGCCGGCGACGGGCTGTAGGCTGCGTGAAGTCGTGGGGGTAAGTGGGTCGAGCTTGACCGTAGGGGGCCCGGCGGGAGCCGCACGGTCTCGGGCGTGGTCGAGGGACCCTCTCCAAGGAGTACGCGGATTGATAGCCGGCATGGGTTTATGGAGAATTTGTTCGTGACCACGGGAGGCTAGCAAAGTTGTCAAGAGGTCTCGGCGACAGAGAGAGCGGGCGTGTACCTCCAAACACCATGTAGGATCACCGCAGCTGGCGCAGAGGATTAAGACGTTGGGCAGGCGGGTCGGGGCGGCCTGCGCCAGCGAGGCGGCGAGCGCGGCGGCCGTGAGGACGCGGCGCAGGAGGATGATGGGGAACATCGGGTTTGGCCGGGATCGGGTTGCAAAGGCGGGCGGGGCATAAGGCCGCTCCGGATCGGGCAACGGCCCCCTTGGCAAAGCCCGACGCATCTGCATCATCGGCCGGATGTTTGTCGACGAATGCACCGTCAAGCTGGCCGCTGGGGATGGGGGCAGGGGCTGCATCAGCTTCCGACGGGAGAAATACGAGCCGTGGGGCGGACCCAACGGTGGCGACGGCGGCCGCGGCGGCGACGTGGTCCTGCTGGGAGACGTCAACACCAACAACCTAGTCGACTACAAGTACCAGCCCCACTGGCGCGGGGAGCGCGGTGGTCACGGGCTCGGCGCGGATTGCAATGGCCGCGACGGCGAGCCGTGCGTCCTGCGGATGCCGTTGGGGACGATGGTGATTGATCTTGAGACCGGCAAACCGGTGGCCGAGTTGATTGAGGACGGTCAACGGATCGTGCTTTGTCAGGGGGGCAACGGCGGCTGGGGCAACACCCACTTCAAGACCTCCACGACGCGCGCTCCGCGGCGGGCTAACCCGGGCCTGCCTGGGCAGGCCGGCACCTACCGGCTGGTGCTCAAGAGCATCGCCGACGTCGGCCTTGTCGGCTTCCCGAATGCGGGCAAGTCCTCCCTGATGGGCCGCATCACCCAAGCGCGTCCGCGCACCGCCGCCTATCCCTTCACCACGCTGCATCCCCAGATCGGGGTGATCGAGTACTCGGAGGACAAGCGTGGCGCCCGACGCCTGCTGCTTGCGGACATCCCCGGCTTGATCGAGGGCGCGCACGAGAACCGCGGCCTCGGGCACCGTTTTCTGCGCCACATCGAGCGCTGCGCCCTGCTCGTGTTCCTCCTCGATATGGCCGGGACGGATGCGCGGGATCCTCGGGAGGACTACCGCCACCTGCTGCGGGAATTAAAGTTGTACGATCTAGCGCTGCTGGAGAAGCCGAGGCTGGTGGTTGCAAACAAGCTCGACCTGGCGGAGGCCAAGGTCTGGTTGGCGAAGTTCCGGCGCCGCTACCCGGACGTTCCGATCCTCGCGATCTCGTGCGCAACCGGGGAGGGCGTCGACCGATTTAAGAAGGAATTGTCAAAACGCGTCCGCCGGCGCTCGCGGGCCGGAAATGCGTCGTCTCCCGCGAACGGCGGAAGCGAGGATGTCAGCGAGACTCGCTCCCGGTAAATATCGCTCGCCCCCGATGAAGGCAAACGGGCAACTCGGTCTGAAGCGGTCGGATCGCAACCTGTTGACAGCCTGGCAGCCGCAGGAGGCGAGCGATCCCTGGCTTGAGTGGCTGGCCGGAGTCGTGCGGGGCGCGTCGCTCCTACGCGCTGAACAGCGTCCTCGCGGACCGCTGACGCGCCGGCCGAAGTTGCAGTCGTGACAATCACGGGGGCCTCGCGCATTCTTTCGCTCGATGTCTGCCCCGCACCCGCGCGAAAGCCGGCGCCTTACCCCTTGGTTCAAGCTCGGACTGTTGGCGCTGCCTTGCCTCGCGGGCGTCGACCCGGCCGCTGCGGTCGTGCTGCGGCCGCTGAACGTAGTGCTGCTGTACGCGGACGACTGGCGCCACGACACTCTGGGGGTGGCAGGCAACCCGGTCGTGCGCACGCCGCACCTGGACCGACTTGCGAACGAAGGGCTCCGGTTCACGAACAGTTTTGTCACCACCTCCATCTGCGGCGTGAGCCGCGCCACGCTGCTGACGGGGCAGTGGATGTCGCGGCACGGCAACCTCGCGTTCGAGATGTTCCGCACGCCCTGGGCCGAGACGTATCCCGGGCGCTTGCGCGCTGCCGGTTACCACGTTGGGCATGTGGGCAAGTGGCACAACGGGAAATTTCCCGCGGAGAATTACGACTTCGGCGCCGGGCGCATCACCCCGATGCGGCACTGGCTGCAACAACCGGAGGGCCCGCCGGTGCACGTTACCCGCCGCAACGAGTCGGACGCCCTGGAATTCCTGCGCACCCGCCCGGCGGGGCGGCCCTTCTGCCTGACGCTTGCCTTTGTTGCGGCCCATGCGGAGGACCAGCACCCGGCGCAGTTCCTGCCGCAGCCGGAGAGCCTCGCGCTTTACGCGGGCGTGCGCATTCCCGTGCCGCCGACCGCCACGGAAGGGCATCACCGGCGCCTGCCGCCCTTCATCGCGAACGAGCGCAACGAGGGCCGCGTCCGCTGGCATTGGCGGTTCGACGAGCCGGAGAAGTATCAGGAGATGATGCGCAACTACTATCGGCTCGTGACCGAGGCGGATGCGGTCTGTGGGCGGATCCTCGCGGAGCTGGAGCGGCAGGGGGTGCTGGAGGAGACACTGGTGGTCTTCACGACTGATAACGGGTTCTTCCACGGAGAGCACGGGCTCGCGGACAAGTGGTACCCGCACGAGGAGAGCATCCGGGTGCCTCTGCTCGTGCGCGATCCGCGCCTGCCGGTGGCCCGCCGCGGCGCGACCGAGGCCGCCTTCGCCCTTAATGTCGATCTCGCGCCTACCGTGCTGGGGGCAGCCGGGTTGCCGGCTTCGCCGGGTATGCAGGGACGCGACCTGACGGCCCTCTACGCGCCGGAGCGGCGACCGGCGGACTGGCGCCAAGAGTTCTTTTACGAGCACGCGGTGATTCGGAACAAAGACTTCATCCCGGCGTCGGAGGCGTTGGTCCGCGCGGACTGGAAGTATATGTTCTGGCCGGACTTCGGTCGGGAGCAGCTGTTCCACCTCTCAGCTGATCCGCGTGAGGAGCGCGATCTCGCCGCGGAACCCGCTCGGGCGGAGCAACTGGCCGGGCTGCGCGTTCGCTTCCAGGAACTCAAGGCGGCTGCCCGTTGAGCCGCCGCGCCGCTCAGGCCCCGCGGGCCCGTTCGCGCTGCGCTTCCTTCCACGCTTGCCACGTCTCCCAAGCGATCGGCAGGACGGAGATGACGATGATGGCCAGAATCACCATTTTGAAGTTCCGCTGGATAAAGGGCAGGCCGCCGAACCCGTAGCCGGCGTAGAGGAAAAAGTAGATCCAGATGAAGCCGCCGATCACGTTGTAGGCGATGAAGCGCCCGTAGTGCATCTTTCCGACCCCAGCGACAAACGGCACAAAGGTCCGCACGATCGGGACGAAGCGGGCCAGGATGACGGCCCGGCCGCCATACTTTTCAAAAAAGGCGTGCGCCCGCTCGAGGTGTTTCTTGCGCAGGAAGATCGAGTCCTCCCGCTTGAACACCGCGGGTCCGATCCGCGAACCCAGCCAGTAATTGACAGTGTCACCGAGCACCGCCGCCACCCACAGGAGCACCGCCATGAGGTGCACGTTCAACCCGGTCTCCGGCTTCGCGCAGAGGGTGCCGGCCGCGAACAGGAGGGAATCGCCGGGCAGGAATGGCGTGACCACTAGGCCCGTCTCCGCGAAGATGATCAGCCAGAGCACCGCGTAGGTCCACAACCCGTATGAGGCGATGATCTCGGCGAGGTGCCGATCGATGTGGATGATGAAGTCCACCAGTTTGTGGATCAGCTCAAACATGGGCCGGAGTCAGGGTATGAAAAAAGCAGGCAGTGGGAACTGCCTGCCGGGAGCGGGGGAGGAAAAACTCAGGCCTCAGGCTTCGTCTTCCGCAGGCCTTGGACGCGGTCCCCTGCCTTCCACTGACCGCGCTTCTTGAGCAAGTCCACCCGCTCGAAGCGCTTGAGGACGTTGCGCTTGACGACTATACCGGAGGTTCCTTGGAGGCTCTTATGCTGTGACATGGTGGGAGGCGAGTGGTCGCTCAGGGTTAAGAGGTCAAGGCTGAGGTTCCGTCCGCGTCCATGACAAGTATTTTTCTCCGACCCGGCAGGCATCCACCACGATCCATTCCGGGACCGAATACGGGTGCCGGGCCAGCACCGCCGCCTCCAGCGCGGGCAACTGCTCGTCGAGACACTTCAGGGTGAGCCGGTGTTCCTCGGCGGCTTCGACCTTGCCCTCCCAAGCGTAGAGGGAGCGAAGAGGGCCCTCGACCTGGACACAAACGGCCAAGCCCGCGGTCACGAGTTCGCGCGCCAATTGCTCCGCCTCGCCGGCGGTCGCCACGGTGGTCCAAGCAACCTTCATCAACGGGCAGCTTTCCCTGCGGCGGGCGGCTGACAAGCGGGATCGCGCGGCGGCGCATTCGCCGTTGACCGCGTGCCGGAGCTCGCGAGCCTCGGCCGTAGCTGCCCCGCCCTTATGACAAAGCCCCGCCAACTGGTGTTCCTGCTCTTGGGTTTTTGCAGTGCGGGACCGGCGTTTGCGCAGGAGTGGACCCGGTTTCGCGGGCCCAATGGCACGGGCATTAGCCCCGCGCGGGGCGTGCCCGTCGCGTGGACCGAGGCGGATTTCCGCTGGCGCGTCCGGTTACCTGCCGGCGGTCATGGGGCGCCGGTGGCGTGGGGGCAGCGTCTGTTCGTCACCGCCGCCACCGACGAGGGCCGGGAGCGATCGATCCTGGCCCTCGACCGAAGGGACGGCCGTGAACTGTGGCGGAATACGTACAGCCTCCCCACGCACCGGCCGGTCAGCCGCCACGCTGGCTACGCCAACTCCTCACCCGTCGTCGGCGGGGAACGCGTATTTGCGGTCTTTGTTTCGGCGGATCACTTCTGGGTGCGTGCCTTTGACCATGCGGGTGCCGAGCTTTGGTCGACGGACCTTGGGCCTTTCGTTTCCCAGCACGGCCACGGCGCCTCGCCGATCCTCCACGCAGGGCGGCTGATCGTGTCTAATGACCAGGATGGCGTGAGCACCGTGACGGCGCTCGATCCCGCCACCGGTCGCATCGTCTGGGAGACCCCGCGGCGGACGTCCCGCAGCGGCACCGCCTACGGCACGCCGTGCGTCCTTCGCCGGGCGGACGGGCGGGAGGAACTCCTGCTGACCAGCCAATCGCACGGCATTTCGAGCCTCGATCCGATCACCGGGCGCCAACTTTGGGACGCTCCGATCTTCAATAAGCGCATGGTGTCCTCACCGGTGGTCGCGGGGGACCTCGTGATCGGGACCTGCGGGCAGGGTGGGGGGGCGGGCAACTACCTTAGCGCGGTCCGGCTGGACGGCTCGGGCGACGCGGAGAGCCGGGTTGCCTACACCCTCAAGGTTGCCACGCCCTACGTGACCACTTCCGTGTACCACGAGGGCCGCGTTTACCTCGTGAGCGACAGCGGGGTTGCCACGGCGATCGAGGCGGCGACGGGCCGCACCCTGTGGTCCGAGCGCCTGCGGGCGGAGTTCTTCGCCTCGCCGGTCTGGGTGGAGGGGCGGCTCTATTGTGCCTCGACCAAGGGAGAAATGCTCGTGCTGTCGGCCGGAGGGGAGTTTCGGCTCCTCGCCCGTAATCCGATGGGTGAGGGCACCCACAGCACGCCCTGCGTCGAGGGTAACCGGCTGTATCTCCGCACCTTCAACCATCTCGTCTGCATCGGCGCGCAGTGAAGCCTCCCCCGTTACGCCGCGCTCTGCTCGCCCTGCTGTTGCCCGCTGGAATTCCCGCGCTTGCGGCCGGCGACTGGCCGATGCTGGGGGGGCGCCCAGACCGAAATATGGTTGCCTCTGCCACCGGCCTGCCCCGGGACTGGGCGATGGCAGGCCCGGGCGGGGCCGCGCGCCAGGTGCGTTGGGCGGCGCCGCTGGGCGACGTCACCTACGGGGCCCCTGTGGTGGCCGCGGGCCGGGTGCTGATCGGCACCAACCGCGCCGAATCCTCCGGGGCGGAAAGGGCCGGTGTGCTCCGCTGTTTCTCAACCGAGGACGGACGGCTGCTGTGGGAGGCGGTCCACTCCAAGTTGGCGGACGATGCGGAGGACGACAGCACCATCGGCCTCTGCTCCACTCCCTGCGTGGCGGGTGACGAGGTTTTTTACGTGAGCAACCGCGGCGAGCTCGTCTGCCGGGACGTCCGCGACGGCCGGGAGATCTGGTCGCTCGATTTCCGCGCCCGGCTGGGAGTCGAGGTCAACCAGGCTTCCGCGTCCTCGCCGCTCGTCTTGGGCGAGTTGGTGTTCGCCCTCACGGGCAACGCGGCGCATCCGCGGACCGGCAAGGTCCGGCAGCCGCAGGCGCCCAGCTTCGTCGCCGTCGACCGTAAGACCGGCCGCGTCGTCTGGCAGGACGCTTCGCCCGGCGGGCGCATCCTCACGGGCCAATGGGGCTCGCCGAGCCACGGCGTGGTCGATGGGGTGGCGCAGATCCTCTTTCCCGGCGGGGATGGCTGGCTCTACGCCTTCGCTCCGGCGGATGGTCGGCTCCTGTGGAAGTTCAATTGCAAGGCCCACGAGAAGACTTCCCCGGAGGGCGAGCCGGAAACCTCCTTCAGCCTCGTGGCCGCGCCGGTGTTTGCTGGCCACCGAGTGCTGGTGGCGGTCGGCGAGCCCGAGGCGGGAAGCGGCCCGGGGGCCCTGCGCTGCATCGACGCTCGAGGGCGGGGCGACCTGACCGCGACTCGTGAGCTCTGGCGGCTGGGCGGGGAGGACTTCAATGACAGCATTTCCACCGCGGCTGTGCACGACGGGTTGGTTTACGCGGCGGATGCGCCCGGGTACATCTACTGCGTGGACCTCGAGACTGGGCGCCGGCAGTGGGTGCACGACGCCAAGGCAAACATCTGGGGCTCGCCGCTGGTGGCGGACGGCCGTTTATGGGTGCAGACGGCGGATGGAGACGTGCTGCAGTTCGCCCTCGGCCGCGAGTTGCGCCTGCTCATTAAGGTGCCCGCGCTGCCTGACGCCGGGCACGGCACCCCGGTCACCGCCGGGGGCGTGTTGTACCTGACCGGCCAGCGGCACCTCTACGCGGTCGGCGGTTAAGGCGGGCGTTATCTCCACCGAGGCGGGGGCGCAATTTCTGTTTGCGGGTGGCGCGCGCGGTCCGTTTAGCTCTTGGGTTCCGCCCCTTCACGATGCACCGTTCCCACCACTGCGCCCAGCTCACTCCTGCCGATCTCGGCCAGACCGTCTCGCTGCTAGGCTGGGTCGACACGATTCGGGACCAAGGCGGAATCATCTTCGTCGACCTGCGTGACCGCAAGGGGATCACCCAGATCCAGCTGGAGCCGCGCGACAATGCCGCCTTGGGGGAGCAGTTGAAGCACCTGAAGACCGAGTCGGTCATCGGGGTCGCCGGCAAGGTCGTCCGCCGGCCAGCGGGCACCGAGAACCCCGCGCTGCCCACCGGGGCGGTCGAGGTGAATGCTTCTTCGCTGGAGATCCTCAACCTAGCGGACACCCCGCCGTTCCCGCTGGATGATGACGGTGGCGACAAGGTGAACGAGGACCTGCGCCTCACTTACCGGTATCTGGACCTGCGCCGCCCGAGGATGCGCCGCAACCTCGAGGTGCGCCACCGCGCGACCAAGGCGATCCGCGACTACTTTGACGGGCAGGAGTTCATCGAGGTGGAGACGCCCGCCCTCTTCAAGAGCACCCCAGAGGGCGCGCGCGAGTACTTGGTGCCGTCGCGTATCCATCCGGGAGAGTTCTACGCGCTTTCCCAGTCCCCGCAGCAGTTCAAGCAGATCCTGATGGTGGCCGGGGTGGAGAAGTATTTCCAGATCGCCCGCTGCTTCCGCGACGAGGACCTGCGCGCGGACCGGCAGATGGAGTTCACGCAGGTGGACGTCGAGGCGTCGTTTGTGACTCGCGAGGACATCTACGCGCTGTTCGAGGGGATGCTGAGTCGGGTGTGGCGCGAGGTGCTGGGGGTGGAGATCCCCACACCTTTCCTGCGGATACCGTTTCAGGAGGCGATGGACCGCTTCGGCGTGGACAAGCCAGATCTGCGCTTCGGCCTCGAGCTGGTGGATTTCTCGGAGACCTTCCGTACCTCCGCCTTCAAGGTGTTCCAATCCACGGTCGAGTCCGGCGGAGTGGTGAAGGCTCTCAACGCCAAAGGGCTATCGGACGTCACCCAGGGCGAGCTGAAGTCGCTCGAGGACATCGCGCGTTCGCTCGGGGCTAAGGGCTTGGCGTTCATCAAGGTGGAGGGCGGCGAGTGGAAGTCGCCGATCGTGAAGTTCCTCAGCGACGCCGAGAAGGCGGAGCTCACTCGCCGGCTCATCCTAGAAGAGGGGGATATCGTGTTCTTCGCGGCTGCCCCGTGGGAGAAGGCGTGCGCTATCCTCGGCCGGCTCAGGCTGGAGGCCGCCCAGTTGCTCGCGCGGCGCGGGCGCCTGACCATCCGCGCCGATGACTGGAAGTTCCTGTGGGTCGTCGACTTCCCGCTGATGAGCTACGACGAGGCGGAGAACCGCTACGTAGCTACGCACCATCCCTTCACCGCCCCGGTGCCCGAGGACGCGGCCCTGCTGTCGGCGAATCCAAAGGCCGTGCGCGGGCAGCATTACGATGTAGTCCTCAACGGGATGGAACTCGGCGGCGGCTCGATCCGCATTCACCAGCCCGCTCTGCAGAAACGGGTTTTCGAGGAGGTGCTGAAGATTCCAGCCGATGTCGTCGAGAGCCGATTTGGCTATCTGCTGAAGGCCTTCACCTTTGGTGCACCGCCCCACGGCGGCATCGCCTTCGGGCTCGACCGGATGGTCGCGCTCCTCTGCGGCACCACAAGCATCCGCGATGTGATTGCCTTCCCCAAGACGCAGAAGGGCCAGGACCTGATGGCGCAGAGCCCGACGCCGGTCACCCCGCGCCAGCTCCGGGAACTGCACATCGCGGTGGTGCCCCCGCAGTGACGCCGCCCGACCGCATCTAGATCTTGCGCTGGGCCGGGATGGGGACTCTCCTTAATTTATCCTACCGCCCGACCTTTTCCCGCCCTATGAAACTCATCATTGCCATCATCAAGCCGTTTAAGCTGGAGGAAGTAAAGGGGGCCCTCGCGGCCGCGGGCATCGAGGGGATGACTGTAACCGAGGTGAAGGGCTTCGGCCGGCAAAAGGGGCACACGGAGATCTACCGGGGCAGCGAGTACACGGTAGACTTCCTGCCGAAAGTGAAGCTCGAGGTCGCCGTGGCGGACGAGGTTGCTGCTAAGGCGATCGACGCCATCGGCAAGTCGGCCCGCACGGGGAAAATTGGCGACGGGAAGATTTTTGTGGTCCCGCTCGAGGAGGTGGTGCGCATCCGCACGGACGAGCGGGGCGAGAAGGCCGTCTGACGTCCCGCCTTTTGGCGGGAGCTGGCGTGGGACCGGTTCCGTGAGGGGTCGGCGAGGCTCGCCGGGCTTTGCGCTTCCCTCCCCAATCGTCCGGGCGCCGTGAAGAGGGCGGCCTTCGAAAGGAGATCGGCGTCTTGGAAGTTTTGAGTGGGGGCAGCCAAAATCGCGGCCGCATTGGCACGGGGTGTGCTTGGATGAGGAGGGCCCGCCTTGCGGTCCCGATCCGACCAAATGGGGTCTGTTCCCCGGGCGGCCGGTTTTCAGGCCCTCAAACCCAACCACCACGCGCATGTCCACCTGTATTCGTCGAATGAAGCCGTTCGCGCTCCTCGCCCTGCTTGCCGGGCTTTGCTGGGGATCGCTGTCCGCCCAAACCCCTGCGCCCGCCGCGCCCGCGGCGCCGCCTGCCCCGAAGCAGCCCACGATGGAGCAGCGCATCGCGGACTTGGAGGCCTATGTGAACAACGGCGCCCGCACGCCGGACGTCGCCTCCAAGGTCCCCGGTCCCGGCCCCGGCCACAACGCGTGGCAGATGGTGAGCACCGCGCTCGTCATCTTCATGACTCTGCCTGGACTCGCGCTCTTCTACGGCGGCCTGGTCCGGCGCAAGAATGTTCTTTCGGTGCTCGCCCAGTGCATGGGCATCGCCGGGATGGTCACGATCCTCTGGTGGGCGGTGGGCTACAGCCTCGCCTTCAACGGAGGCAACGCGATCATCGGCGACACCGCTGCGAAGTTCCTAACCGGCGTCGAGGGGGGCAAGACTGGCGCGGGCTACCACTGGATCAGCGACCTGATGTGGTCGATGTTCCAGCTCAGCTTCGCTATCATCACCCCCGCGCTTATCGTGGGCGCGGTCGCCGAGCGGATGAAGTTCCTCGCGGTGCTCGTCTTCGTGGCGCTCTGGATGTTCCTTGTTTACTTCCCCTTCGCCCATATGATCTGGGCAACGAACGGGTTGATGTGTGGCCCGTTGAATAAGGATGCCGCGATCAAGGCGATCGACTTTGCCGGCGGCACCGTGGTGCACATGACCTCCGGCTGGTCCGCCTTGGTGCTCTGTATCATCCTTGGCAAGCGCGTGGGCTTCGGCAAGGAGTCCATGCCTCCGCATTCGATGGTGCTGTGCATGGTTGGCACCGGGATGCTCTGGGTTGGCTGGTACGGCTTTAACGCCGGTTCCGCCCTCGGCGCCGACGGTATCGCGGCCAACGCCTTCGCGACCACCACCCTTGCGGCCGCCACCGCCGGCTTCACTTGGGCCGTCTGC
>Ga0194124_10003014_pt1 | contig 18160 bp, 18 predicted proteins | sample TA2KigCas0mmetaG_FD_148605 | JGI IMG/M metagenome (GOLD analysis project Ga0194124, IMG submission 148605) | Freshwater microbial communities from Lake Tanganyika, Tanzania - TA2015031 Kigoma Deep Cast 0m | ecosystem: Environmental > Aquatic > Freshwater > Lake | place: Tanzania: Lake...
CGTGAGCCAGCAAGCTGGAAAGCCAGTAAACTTGCCCTGATTGCCGTGGCTTTGGGTCTGTGAAAACCACGATCGACCTGCCTGAGGCGTTGGTGAAGCGGGCCAAGCAGAAGGCCCTGCATCAGGGGCGTTCGTTCAAGGACCTGATCGCTGAGTACATCCGCCGGGGCCTTAACGAACTGCCCTCGCCGCCAGTCCCGGGTGCGGCAGGTGTGCTGGAGATCACCCCAGATGGCTTGCCGTTGTTTCGGGGAGACAGCACGCCTGGCTATCAGGTGCCGACCCTTGAGGGCCTGTTGAGTCTTGAGCGAGCCACACTTGAGCAGGAGGATCTGCAGCGTGCAGGGCTTCCTGGTTGATTCCAACGTCTGGTTGGCTCTCAGCTTTTTGAATCACCCACACCACGGCGCCGCCCGCCAAGCCTTGGTATCGGCTTCCCACCAGGCGCCCTGGTTGTTGTGTCGAGCCACGCAGCAGAGTTTTCTGCGCCTTGCTTCAACGCCCGTCATCACTGCTGCCTATGACGTCTCTCGGCTCACCAACCGTGATGCTCTGCAAGCGCTTGAGGCCCTGATGGCGTTGCCCCAGGTCGCCTTGATTGAGGAACCTCCCAGTGTGATGGAGTGCTGGGCACGGCTTGGCGCGATCAGCAAGGCGGCCCCGAAGCTGTGGATGGACGCTTATCTGGCTGCTGTAGCGATCACAGGAGGTTGGACGTTGTTGTCCCTGGATCGGGACGTCCTGCAGTTCGAGTCTCAGGGCCTGCAATGTTTATTGCTTGCATAGCCATCGTCAAGGTCTGAGCTGTTTCAGCCAGGGCTCGAGCGGTTCGCAGCGGATGCCGTCGATCACCAGGGGCTCCGGGCACAGCGACAGCAGCAGGCAATCGGCTTCGGGGTAGTCGGCGGCAAAGGCCTTGAGCCCCTTGAGATCGCGGCGGTCGATGCGGTGGCTGCGCTTCACCTCGATGGCCCAGAACAGATCAGGGCCGTAGACCACAAAATCGACTTCGAGCCCAGCGCGGGTGCGCCAGAACTGCAAACTCGCTCCCCCGGGCCGCAGCTGGCACAGCGCACGCAGATGCTGCGCCACCAACCCCTCGAGCGCCAGGCCATCGATCTCGGCGGGCGCATCGAGCGGACCACGCGGGCGCAAGGAGCGGAACACGCCGGCATCAAAGAAATACAGCTTCTGGTGCTGCACCAGCTGACGCTGGGCCCGCCGTTGAAACACCGGCAAGCGGAAGGCCAACAGCAGGTCTTCCAGAATGTCGAGATAGGCCTCGGCCCGCTTGCGCGGAATTTCGGCCTCGCGCGCCAGTGCGGCCAGATTGAGTTGGCTGGCCTGGGAGAAGCTGATCGCCTCGAGAAAACGGGCAAAATCGCCCACCTGCCGCACCAGCGCTTCGGCCTGCACCTCTTCCTGCAGATACAGCCCGGCGTAGGCCGCCAGGGTGGCCTCTGGATCCGGCGCCTGCCAAACCAGCGGCACCAGCCCGATGCGCAAGGCGCGTTGCAGATCAAAGGCGGTGCCCAGCTCGGCGGCCATGAAGGGCGGCATCTGGGCCGCCACCAGACGCCCCCCCAGCAGATTGGCCGCGCCCCGACGCAGCTTGCGCGCGCTGGAGCCGGTCAGCACAAACCGCAGATCGGTTCGCTCTTCCACCAGGGCGTGCACCACATCGAGCAGCTGCGGTGCCTTCTGGATCTCATCGATCACCACCGTGCTGATGCCCGGTTCTCCGGCGATGCGCTGTCGCAGCCGTTCGGGCCGGGCCTGATAGGCCCGCAACACCTCCGGGGCCAGGAGATCCAGCCGCAGCGCGCCGTCAAACACTTGCGCCAGCCAGGTCGACTTGCCCGTGCCGCGGGGGCCGAACAGAAAGAAGCTGTCCGCAGGAGGTTGCAAAAATCGACCTAGAACCGCCATTTTTGCTGCGAAAATGGAGTTTCTGGCGCCACTTTAGCGGCCTTTTGGCTTGCCGGTGTGTGTCATGGCCGTATGTTGTCGATTTGGGCTCAGGCCTTTGATTCGCCGGCTTTGAGCATGAAGCCCACGCCGCGCACGGTCTGAATCAACGTGGGTGCACCGCTGCTCTCGATCTTGCGGCGCAGATGGCGCACATACACATCCAGCAGGTTGTCGTCGCCCACCACCAGGGGGCCTCACAGGGCGGTGTAAAATGTTTCACGGCTGAGCACCTGCTGCGGCTGGCGGAGCAGCAGCAGCAGGTCAAATTCTTTGGCCGGGAGGTTGATCGCCTCGCCGCCCCGCCACACCCGCGGCTGGCGGGCCGCACCACCAGATCGGCCAGGCTCAGCTCCTCGTGCTCCATCCCGGCCAGGTTGGTGCGGCGCAGCCGGGCCCGCACCCGCGCCAGCAGTTCCTCCAGCGAGAAGGGCTTGGTGAGGTAGTCGTCGGCGCCGGAATCAAGGGCTTCGACCCGTTCGCGCACGTCGTCGCGGGCGGTGAGCATCAGCACCGGGGTGGCCAGGTTGGCCTGGCGCAGGCGGCGGCACACCTCCACGCCGCTGAAGTCGGGCAGGCTCCAGTCGAGCAGCAGCAGATCCCAGCTCTCGTTGCGGATCAGCCCCAGGGCCTGCTGGCCGCTGCCGGCCTCGCTGCAGCTGTAGCCCTCAAACTCCAGCTCGGTGCGCAGAAAATGGAGCAGCTCGGGGTCGTCATCGACGATCAGCAGGCGGGGGGCAGCCAGGGGGCGCGAGGGTCGGGATGGTACGAGCCGCCGTCGAAGGGAACTGAAGCCAAACAATAGGGTTATCGGCCCAGCTGCAACCCCACCGGCTGCCCGCACCCGCAGACCCGCGGCCCTGTGCATCCTTGCCCTGCCTATGGCCGATCCTTTTGGATCGCCGTGCTCTGAGGATCGATGTACAGCCGTGCTCTGAGCATCGATGTACATCTGTCCATCCAGACTGAGTGCCACCCGATCAGCTGTGCCGCGCCCGATCGCGCCCGTTCAACGGCCTGAGGCGAAGGATCCAGGCCAGCCATCGCCAGCTATAAGAAAGCCTCACCTTGAGACGACCCCAGGTGGTTTCAGCATGGCTGGTGCAGCGGGCGCCCAACCTGTCGGCGCGGCTGGCGCGCTGGGGTGTGGTGATCGTGCTGGTGTATGCCCTGGTGGCGCTGGTGATGCCGCTGCTGGTGCACAGCGGCCTGCTGAGTGATCCCACCCTGGGGGTGGACAATCCGGTCAATGCGCCGCCCTCGCCGGCCCACTGGTGCGGCACCGATCGCCTCGGCCACGATGTGTGCGCCCGCACCCTGGCCGGCAGTGGCGTGGCCCTGCAGGTGGTGACCCTGGCGGTGCTGATCGCCCTGCTGATCGGCGTGCCCCTGGGCATGATCAGCGGCTACCTGGGCGGTCCGCTCGATCGGCTGCTGGTGCTGCTGATGGACACGCTCTACACCCTGCCGGTGCTGTTGCTTTCGGTGGTGATGGCGTTCTTGCTGGGGCGGGGGATCCCCAATGCCGCCGCCGCCCTGTGTGTGGTGTACATCCCGCAATACTTCCGGGTGGTGCGCAACCAGAGCGTGCAGATCAAGGCCGAGCTCTACATCGAGGCGGCGCGCTCGCTGGGGGCCGGGCCCCTGTGGATCCTGCGCCGCTACCTGCTGCGCAATGTGATCACCTCAGTGCCGGTGCTGCTCACGCTCAATGCCGCCGATGCCGTGCTGGTGCTGGGTGGACTGGGGTTTCTGGGGCTGGGTCTGCCTGAAACCGTGCCCGAGTGGGGCAGCGATCTGCAACAGGCCCTCACGGCCCTGCCCACCGGCATCTGGTGGACAGCGCTGTATCCGGGGCTGGCGTTGTTTGTGCTGGTGCTGGGATTGTCGTTTGTGGGCGAAGGGCTGGAGCGCTGGCTGAGTGAAGGCTGAGCCCGCCCCCCTGCATTCGGGGCTGCCACACAGCGCTCGATCGGGCCAGAATGGACAAGTCCTGAGCTGACCCGTGCTCATGCCCTGGTGGTTGGACGGCGTGCTGCTGCTCACGGCGTTTTTGCTGTGGTTCTTGGGCAGCGCCCACCGCGACGATGTCTGGGGGCTGCTGCAGAAGCTGCTGGCCGTGGTCGCCGTGGCTGTGGTGCTGCTGGGCGGCCGCCAGATGCTGCTGGAAGCGGGTGTGCTGGCGCTGGCGTTGTGGTTGCCAGGAGCTTCGAGTCGGCGTCTGCGCAGCTTCAGCAGCGAAGCCGCAGGGTTCGAGGGATCTCCTCGCTGATCGCCCCGTGGGCGTCGAGCCCGGGATAGGGCCTGCCCTGCTGATCACACCAGCGGGCCACCTCGGGGTAGGCCCAGGCAAACAGCAGGCGGCTGTGGCGCTCGCTCGGCACCCCCTCGCCACAGCTGGGCAGCAGTCCGGCGGCCTGGCGCTGGCGCAGGGCCTCAAACAGCAGTGTCGCGCTGGCAACGCTCACATTGAGCGACTGCACCATGCCCTGCATCGGGATCACGATCGCCTGATCCACCAGCGCAGTGGCTTCCTGGCTGAGGCCCCACTTTTCGGCCCCCAGCACAAACGCCGTGGGGCCGGTGAAATCACAGCTGCGGTAGTCGACCGCTCTGGCGCTGAGATGGGTGCCATAGAGGCGAAAGCCCTGGGCCTTGAGCTGGCTGATCGCCTCGGCGCTGCTGGCGTGGGCGTGCAGCGGCACCCACTTCTCGCTGCCCTTGGCGGTGTTGTTGAACGTGCGCTGCCGGCCCTTGAGGCTCACCACATGGGCTTCGAGCACCCCCACCGCGTCGCAGCTGCGCAGAATGGCCGACAGGTTGTGGGGCTTGTCGACATGCTCCAGCAGCACGGTGAGATCGGCCATGCGGCGATCCAGCACCGCCTTGAGCCGCTCAAATCGCCGGGGCAGCAGGGGCATGGCAGACAGCGCCGTGCAGACCCTTCCAGCTTCGATCACCGGGTGCATGCCGCTGTGGCTCAGATTCCGGCCGGCCGCCTCGCCACCTATGGCCAGATCGCCGAGCTGATCGGCGCCTTTGGCTGTGCTCGGCAGGTGGGTTGGGCCCTGCGGCGCTTGCCGTTGCCCAGTGCCGTGCCGTGGCACCGGATGGTCAACGCCCAGGGGCGCATCAGCATGAGCCCAGGGCGCGAGGGCAGCGATTGGATGCAGATCGCGTTGCTGCGCGCCGAGGGCATCCCGGTCGATGCTGGGGGCCGGCTGCCGCTGCGGCGCTATCTGTGGAATCCTGAGCTGCCTTCAGTGGATGCCTCTGGTGACCCCGGCTGAGCCAGCTCCACTGGCACCAGTGGGCCTGCGGCCGCGGCTGCTGGCCTGGCAGGTGCTGCAGGCCGTGGCGGGTGGGGCCTATGCCGATGGCGCCCTGGAGCGCGTGCTGCAGCGGGCCGGTCAAGACCAAGACCAAGACCAAGGCCAAGACCGACACCGGGGGCACGGCGCCCAAGCGCTCAGCGGCGCCGATCGCGCTCTGGTGACCGAGCTGGCCTACGGCACGATCCGCCAGCAGGGCCTGCTCAACGGCTGGCTTGATCAGCTGGGCAAGGTGCCTGCCAGCCGCCAGCCCCCCAAGCTGCGCTGGGTGCTGCAGTTGGGGGCCTACCAACTGCTCTTTTGCAGCAGCATTCCGGCGGCGGCGGCGGTGAACACCGCCGTCGAGCTGGCCCGCCAGGTGGGTTTGGCGCGGCTGGCGCCGGTGGTCAATGGTCTGCTGCGCGAGCTGGATCGGCGCCATCGCAGGGCTGTGGCTCGCGCAGAAGCGGCGGATGCGGCTGCAGCGGGCACCACTGCGGGGCAGGAGGCTCCAGGGGCTCCCTGGTTGGGGCCTGGAGCTGCCGCAGGATCCAGCCGCCAGCCTGGCGCTGCGGCGTTCGCTGCCGTTGTGGATCGCTGAGGCCCTGCTCAGCTGGTTGGCACCGCCCGAGGCCGAGGCGGTGGCGGCGGCCAGCAACGCCGCGCCCAGGCTTGATCTGCGGGTGAATGCGCTGCGCTCCAGTCCCAAGGCCGTGCAAGAGGCCTTGGCGGCGGCAGGTGTGTTGGCGGCGCCGCTTGCGGGGCTGCCCTGGGGGCTTGAGCTCCAGGGCCGCAGCGGCGACCTGCGCCAGCTGCCCGGCTACGGCGAGGGGCACTGGAGCGTGCAAGACCGCTCGGCCCAGCAGGTGGTGCAGTTGCTGGACCCGCAGCCGGGCGAGTGGATCCTTGATGCCTGCGCGGCACCCGGCGGCAAGGCGATCCAGATGGCCGAGCTCTGTCTGGGGGACACCCACCTCTGGGCCGTGGATCGCTCCGAAGCCCGGCTCAGGCGCCTGCAGCGCAACGCCGAGCGGCTGGGGGTGGCAGGAGCCATTCAGGTGCTGGCTGCCGATGCCACAGCGCTGCCCCAGCGGCAGCCGGACTGGCTGGGGCGTTTTGATCGCATCCTGCTGGATGCCCCCTGCTCAGGGCTCGGCACCCTGGCGCGCCATGCCGATGCCCGTTGGCGGCTCACGCCGGCGGCCATCGACGAGCTGGCAGCCCTGCAGGACCGGCTGCTGGCGGCGCTGGCGCCGCTGCTGCGCCCCGGCGGCTGGCTGGTGTATGCCACCTGCACCGTGCATTCGCGCGAAAACAGCGAACGGGTCAATGCTTTTGTGCTGCAACACCCGCACTGGCGCCTGCTGCAGCACTGGCAGCGCTGGCCCGGTGATGGCGATGGTTTTTATGCCGCCCTGCTGCAGGCCCCCGCTTAGGGGCTGGGAGGGCCGGCCACCGGCGGCGGCGGCACGGCCACCGGCGGGGCGGCGCCACCGCCTGGAGCTGCCGCGGCTGGGGGTGGTGCGGCCACGGCGCCCGGGCCGCTGGGCGGGGCGTCGGTGGGTGTGCCTTCGGGCACAGGGGCAAACTGCTCGGGCAGGGCGGGAGCCTGGGGCGCCTCGCCAGCGGCTGGGTCTGCGCCAGGGGCGGCTGGAGCCGGTTTGGCCGGCTTGGTCTCCGGCTTGTAGCTGCCCTGCAGCTGCGGTTTGGGGGGGAACGGGCGCACCGGCAGGGTCTTGCTGATCGGTGCCATGAAGTCGCGCCAGGCCAGGGTGGCGACGACGCTGGTGCTCTTGGTCTCTCGGCTGTCGTCGTAGCCCAGCCACACCCCGGTGGTGAGCTGGGGGATCGAGCCGATGAACCACAGATCGCGCCCGCCCTCCGAGGTGCCGGTCTTGCCGGCCACGGGCCGGTCGGGCAGGGCGGCGCCACCGCCGGTGCCGCCTTTGACCACCTGCTGCAGCATCCACAGCATGGTGTCGGCAATGTCGCTGGCAACGGCGCGGCGGCCCTGGTCGCCGTCGACCCGCCGGCTCCACAACAGCTGGCCGTCGGGACCCAGGATGTCTTCAAACGGGGTGGGCTTCACGTAGATGCCGCGGTTGGTGATCGCGGCATAGGCGGCGGTCATGTCGAGCAGGGTCTGCTCGTAGGCGCCGATCGCCATCGGATAAAACTTGCCCAGCTCGCGCGTGATCCCCAGGCTCTTGGCGGTCTCGATCACCCGCTCAAAGCCCAGCTCCTTGAGCAGCAGCACCGCCACGGTGTTGAGCGAGTTCTGCAGGGCTGTGGCCAGCGACACCCGCCCCAGGTAGCGGCCGCCGAAGTTGCGCGGGCAGTAGCCGGCGAAGCACTGCGGTTTGTCGATCACCGTGCGCTCCGGCAAAATGCCGGCCTTGAGTGCGCTCAGGTACACGAACAGCTTGAAGGTGGAGCCCGGTGAGCGCAGGGCCTGGGCGGCCCGATTGAACTGGCTCGTGTTGAAATCCTTGCCGCCCACCATCGCCCGCACCACCCCGGTGCCCGGCTCCATCGCCACCAGGGCCCCCTCCATCGCCCCCGGGGCAAATTTGTTGATTGAGCTCTGGGCCTGCTGTTGCCAGTTCAGGTTGAGGGTGCTGCGCACCGTGAGGCCGCCCACCTCCAGCTGCTCCTTGCTGAGCACGCTGGGCAGCTCCTGCTGCACCCAGCTGCTGAACCAGGGCGCCTGGCTGTTCCAGAACTTGGGTTCGGCCGGTTTGAGCGCCAGGGGCGTGGCATCGGCATCGGCCCGCTGGCTGGCGTCGATGAAGCCAGCCTCTTGCATGCGCGCCAGCACAATGCTGCGGCGCTGCAGCGCCAGTTCGGGATTCACCAGCGGTGAATACACCGAGGGCGCCGGCGGCAGCCCGGCGATCAGGGCCGCCTCCGGCAGGGTGAGCTGGCTGGGGGTTTTGGAGAAATAGATCCAGGCGGCGTCGGCGACCCCGTAGGCGCTCGAGCCCAGATACACCACGTTCAGATACTCGGTGAGGATCTGGCGTTTGCTGAGCTGGCGCTCGAGCTTGCCGGCCAGGGCCGCTTCCTTGAGCTTGCGGATCAGGGTGATGTCCTGGCTCAGAAACACCGTGCGGGCCAGCTGCTGGGTGATCGTGCTGGCCCCCTCCTCGACCGAGCGCTGGGTGATGTTGCGCACCAGGGCGCGGCCGATGCCCACCGGATCGATGCCGTCGTGCTGGTAGAAGCGCCGGTCTTCGGCGGCGATGAAGGCCTGCTCCACCAGGGTGGGCAGCGATTCGGGGGTGAGCTTCTCGCGCGTGGCCGGGCCGATCTTCTGGATCACCTCGCCGTCGGCCGAGAGGATCGTGAGCGTGCCGGGTCGGTTGAAGCTCCCCACCCGGCGGGCATCGGGCAGCAGCGCGTCGATGCCGCTCACCAGGGCGGCCTGCCCCAGGGCCACGCCGGCGCCCACCAGGGCTGCCGTGGCTGCCGTGCGCCTCCACCCCCAGGCGGCAGACGGCTGCGGCGTGCTGGCGGTGCTCAAGTCAGCTCAGGCTGGTGGCCACCAGCTCACTGTGGCCGATGGCCAGGGCCGTCACCAGCATCCCCAGCACCAGAAAGGGCTGGGCACTGGCCTGATATTTGACGTCGAAGGCCACCGGATCGCGCAGCAGCCAGATGTCCTGGAAGGTCATCTGCGGCACGATCAGCAGCACCAGCAACACCGCTGCAAAGTGCTGGCCGATGGCGATCAGCACCGCCACCATCGCCAGCTGAAACAGATCGATCATGCCGGCGCTGATCCAGCTGGCCTTCTGAATGCCGAACACCACCGGCAGGCTCTGCAGCCCCAGGGTGCGATCGCCTTCGACGCTCTTGAAGTCGTTGACCACGGCAATGCCCAATCCCGCCAGCGAATAGGCCAGGGTGAGCAGGGCGGTGGTCCAGGTGAGCTGGCCAAACAGGGCCTGGCCGGCCCACCAAGGCAGGGCGATGTAACTGGCGCCCAGGGCGTAGTTGCCCAGCCAGCCGTTCTGCTTGAGCTTGAGCGGCGGCGCTGAGTAGATGAAGCTCACGAATGAGCCACCCAGGGCCAGCAGCAGCAGCACCGGGGTGCTGTGGCCGGCCCACACATCGAGCCCATAGGCCACGCCCAGGCCCGCCAGCAGCAAAATCCAGATCTGGGCCTTGACCTGGCCCAGCGGGATCGCCCCCGAGGGGATCGGCCGGTAGGGCTCATTGATCGCGTCGATCTCGCGGTCGTAGTAGTCGTTGATGGTCTGGGTGTAGCCCGCCAGCAGCGGCCCGCTCATGACCATGCAGGCCACCGAGGCGAGCACATCCGCGAGGTGCCACTGGAAGTGACCCGAGGCTGCGGCACCGCAAATCACGCCCCAGATCAGCGGGATCCAGGTTACCGGCTTCATCAGCTGCAGCCGGATCTTCCAGATGTTGCTGGTCTCAGCAGCACCCTTCATGCCCAGCAGCTGACGCGCTGACGCGCCGCTGGCGGCCTCGGGATTGGGGCTGTTGGTCAAGGCTGGCGACTCAGGCGTACGTGATTTCGTCGTCGAAGAACCAGGCCTTGGCGCCGTTGGCCAGCTGCACCACCACGCCGATGCCCTTGCCATCGACGGTGCGGAAGGCGGTCACCGTGGCGGTGGCGTCGGCCTTGAGGACTTCGACCATCTCGGCGGGGATGCGGTCGCGCACCCGCGTGACCCGCACCTTGGCACCGATGGTGATGCTGGCTGGGGTGGCAGCCTGGGACATGGCCGGCGCGACTGGAAAGTGGCGCCACCTTAACCCTCCTTGAACCCCTACCAGCGCTGGCTGCGGCGCTGAATCTGCCGATGGTTGCCAAACGGATCATTCCCTGCCTTGACGTGGCTGAAGGCCGGGTGGTCAAAGGGGTCAACTTCGTGGGGCTGCGCGATGCCGGCGACCCGGTGGAGCTGGCCTGCCGCTACAGCGCCTCCGGTGCCGATGAGCTGGTGTTTCTCGACATCGCCGCCAGTCACCAGGGCCGGGCCACCCTGGTGGAGTTGGTGCGCCGCACCGCCGAGGCGGTGACGATTCCGTTCACCGTCGGCGGCGGCATCGGCAGCGTCGAGGGCATCACCGAGCTGCTGCGCGCCGGTGCCGACAAGGTGAGCCTCAATTCGTCGGCCGTGCGCGAGCCCGAGCTGGTGGCCCGCGGCGCCGAGCGCTTCGGCTGCCAGTGCATCGTCGTGGCCATCGATGCCCGCCGGCGCCCGGTTGCTGCGGATCTGCCCCCAGGTTGGGACGTGTTTGTGAAGGGGGGCCGGGAGAACACCGGCCTGGATGCGGTGGCCTGGGCCCGGCAGGTGGTGGGTCTGGGGGCGGGCGAGATCCTGCTCACCTCGATGGATGGCGACGGAACCCAGGCCGGCTACGACCTGGAGCTCACCCGCGCTGTGGCCGATGCGGTGGAGGTGCCGGTGATCGCCTCGGGCGGTGCCGGCTGCATCGACCACATCGCCGCCGCTCTCGACCCGGGGCCTGCCGGGGGCCATGCCTCCGCGGCCCTGCTGGCCTCGCTGCTGCACGACGGGGTGCTCACCGTGGAGCAGATCAAGGCCGATCTGCTGGCGCGCGGGCTGCCGATCCGGCCGGCGCTGCAGGCGGTCTGATCGCGGCGGCCCCACTCCGCTCGTTACAATGCGTTGCATCAGACGATGCGCTTGTTCGGCCTGCGGTGACTGCTCTGCTTCTGCTGCCGCCAGCTGTTCTCACCGCTCTTGCCTTGCTGCTGGTGGTGGTGATCGTGGCGCTGGTGGCCTGGGCGCTGCAGTTGATGCAAGCCGCCACCGACCGGCAGGAGTTTTCGTTGATGCTCGCCGGTTGCATGGTGTGCTCGGCAGCGGTGGGCCTGGCCACGGTGATGGTGATTACCTTCACCAGCCCGGCGCGGCTTGATGCCCAGGGCCTGGCGTTGTTGCAGGCTGCAGCCGGTGCCGCTGTGGAGCTGCCCAGCCTGTGAGCGGCTTCAAACCCGGCGACGCAACGGCGGTTCAGGATCTGTTTGAAGCCATTGCCCCCCGCTACGACCAGCTCAATGACCTGTTGAGCCTGGGCCTGCACCGGCTCTGGAAGCGCCAGGCCATCGCCTGGGTGGCGCCCCAGCCAGGCCAACGCTGCCTCGATCTGTGCTGCGGCACGGGCGACCTGGCCCTGCTGCTGGCGGCCCGGGTGCGCCCTGGCGGGCAGGTGCTGGGGCTCGATGCGGCCGCCGCTCCACTGGCGGTGGCGGCCCGCCGGGCCAGCCTGCAGCCCTGGTTGCCGCTGCAGTGGCAGCAGGGTGATGCCCTGGCCACCGGCCTGGCCGATGGCTGGGCCGACGGGGCAGTGATGGCCTACGGCCTGCGCAACCTGGCGGATCCTGCGGCCGGGCTGGCCGAGCTCAGGCGGGTGCTGCGCGCGGGCGGCCGTGCGGCGGTGCTCGATTTCAACCGTCAGCAGCGGGTGGCGGCGTTTCAGCGGCTCTACCTGCGGCGTGTGGTGGTGCCCGTGGCGCGCCGCGCCGGCCTGGAGCAGCATTACGCCTATCTCGAGGCCAGCCTGGAGCGCTTTCCCACCGGTCTTGAGCAGGAACGGCTGGCGCGTGCGGCAGGCTTCAGCCAGGCCGCCCACCACCCTCTCGCCGGTGGCCTGATGGGTCTGCTGCAGCTGGTGGCCTAAGCGGCGCTGGCCCTTGCGCTCAGCTCGCCACCACGCGGTTGCGGCCGGCAGCCTTGGCGGCGTAGAGGTTCTGGTCGGCCTGCCGCAGCAGCGCCTCGATCTGATGCTGCTGCAGCTCGTCGGCCGGGGCCGTGGCTGGGTGGCCGCTCCACGTGGTCGCCGCCACACCGATGCTGAGGCTCACCGATGCCCCCACGGGACTGGTGGCATGGGGCAGCTGCAGATCGCTCACCGCCTGGCGCAGGCGCTCGGCCGCTGCCGCAGCCTGAGCGGGCGTGATGGTGCTCCAGAGCAGCACAAATTCCTCGCCGCCATAGCGGTCTGCGCAGTCGCTGCTGCTACGGATCTGAGCCGCAAGCACGTCGGCCACCTGCTGCAGGCAGCGGTCCCCGGCCTGATGGCCGTAGTGGTCGTTGTAGAGCTTGAAGTGGTCGATGTCGATCGTCGCCAAGGCCAGGGGGCTGCCTGCCGTTGCGGCCTCGATCCAGCGCTCGCGCAGCAGCGCATCGAAGTGCCGCCGGTTGACCAGGCCGGTGAGGCCATCGGTTTCGCTGAGGTGTCTGAGCTGGGCATTGGCTCGGGCGAGCTGGTCGGTGCGCTCGGCCACTGTGCGCTCGAGGGAGCCTGCCACCTGGGCCAGCTGACGGTTCGCCCGGGCGCGGTTGTTGCTGATCACCAGCACCACCAGGCCGACCAACAGGCTGGTGGTAACGCCCAGCTCGAGCAGTCCCTGGGATTCCAGCCCCCTGGTGAGGTCGAGCAGCCTGCGGTCCTGGTCGGGGAGCACCGACATCCCCAGCGCCAGAACCACGTTGGCGACGGTGGCTGCCGCTGGACTGAAGCGCAGTCCGCCCCAGATCGTGAGCGGCACCAGCAGGGTCTGGGGGCGCAGGCTCAACACCTTGATCACCCCCTTGTCGGCGATCGCGCTGGCCGCCAGGCAGCAGATTACCAACAGCAGAAATTCGGGCCGTCTGAGCTCCCGCAGCCGGGGCCCAGCGCTGCGGCCCATCCAGCTCAGCAGGGCGGGTGCGAGCACGATGGCGCCCGCCACGTCGCCGCCCCACCAGCCCAGAGCATCGCCCTGGATCGACCAGTCGCGCAGGTTGGGCAGGGCCAGGGAGGCGATCAGGGTGCTGAGCCCTGCGGCCAGGGCGACCGCAGCCAGGAAAGCCGACACATTGCGCAGCGAGGCAAACAGATCGGCCCAGCGCATCCACTGGTGTCCCAGCACCCCCATCAGCGCGGCCCCGCTGGCGTGGCCCAAGGCCATGGCGAGCACCCCCGCACTGAGGCTGTCGCCCGCCGAGACATGGCTCAGCAGCGTTCCCAGCAGCGGCACCGGCACCGCCCAGAAGCCCACCCGCAGGGCCAGGGCATAGCTGAGGCCAGCAGGCAGCCAGATCTCGGCGATGGCGGTGTCTTGGGGGCCGGTGAGGCCGCTGAGCAGGGCCAGAACCGCATAGGCCACGCTGGTGCTGGCGACCAACTGCAGCCGCACGCGGGGCTGTTGCTCCCGGCTGCGCGGTCGCTGGCCTCCGTTCTGGGGCCCGGATGACGCGAAGGCCGTGCCAGCCGCCGTGGGTGGGAGGGGGGCGGCCCTGGCCAAGGCGCCGGTGCAGCAACTTGCTTACACCATGTCTCAGGAGCTCGCAGGAGACAATGGCGCCAGCAGGCGGCCGTTTGTGCAGTTCCAGGACATCATCAGCACCCTCAACCGTTTCTGGGCCGAGCAGGGCTGCCTGATCCTGCAGCCCTACGACACCGAAAAGGGCGCCGGCACGATGAGCCCCCACACGGTGCTGCGGGCGATCGGCCCCGAGCCCTGGGCGGTGGCCTACCCCGAGCCCTGCCGCCGCCCCACCGACGGCCGCTACGGCGACAACCCCAACCGGGCCCAGCACTACTTCCAGTACCAGGTGCTGATCAAGCCGTCGCCCGACGGCATCCAGGAGACCTACCTGGCCTCATTGGAGGCCCTGGGCATCCGCGCCAAAGACCACGACATCCGCTTTGTGGAGGACAACTGGGAATCGCCGACCCTGGGGGCCTGGGGCGTGGGCTGGGAGGTGTGGCTCGACGGCATGGAGGTGACCCAGTTCACCTACTTCCAGCAGTGCGGCGGTCTTGATTGCCGCCCCGTGTCGATCGAGATCACCTATGGGCTCGAGCGTCTGGCCATGTACCTGCAGGACGTCGAGAGCATCTGGGAGCTGGCCTGGGATGGCAAGCGCAGCTACGGCGACATCTGGCTGCCATTTGAAAAAGGCCAGTGCACCTACAACTTCGAGGCCTCCAACCCTGAGCGGCTGCAGCAACTGTTTGCGCTGTACGAGGCCGAGGCCGCCGATCTGATCCAGGCGGGCCTGCCGGCGCCGGCCCTGGACTTTGTGCTCAAGTGCAGCCACACCTTCAACCTGCTGGAGGCTCGGGGCGTGATCTCGGTCACCGAGCGCACCGCCACCATCGGCCGCATCCGCACCCTGGCGCGCCAGGTGGCTGAGGCCTGGCTGGCCGAGCGCGAAGCCCTGGGCTTTCCATTGCTCGGTGCTGATCAACCTGCTGCTTCGGCCGCAGTCAGCTCATGACCAACGCGATCAAGAACCTGTTGCTGGCGGTGGTGCTGCTGGCGGGCGGCTTTCAGGCCGGGCGGCTGGCCGAGCGGGCCACCTTTCCCTGCCGGGTGCAGCCCCTGTCGCGGCTGATGGCGCCGCTGCTGGGCAAACAGATGCCGAGCAAGGAGCTCTGCGCGTTGATCCTGAAGCTCCCGCAGTTTTAAAAAGGGATAAAAAAGACTTAATATCGACTCCTGATGGAGTTTGAGTTCGATCCACGAAAAAGCGACGGGGACAGGGTCAAGCACGGCATCGACTTCGTCCAGGCCCAGGAGCTTTGGGACGGCCCGGCTCTGCTTGAGATCCCTGCCCGCACAGCAGACGAGCCCCGATTTGTCGTGATCGCTCGACGTGCTGGCAAGCACTGGTCTGCTGTGATCACCTACCGCTCCAGAGTTATCCGTCTCATTTCCGTTCGCCGTTCCCGCCTCGAAGTGGTCCAGCTCTATGAACAGCTCTGATTTCGATCGGCGCTTTGACCAGGGTGACTCAGTGGTCGCTGAGCTTGACCTCGACGCTGCCCGGCGCAGCCGCCTGCAGCAAAAGCGCGTCAACGTGGACTTTCCGCTTTGGATGGTTGAGGAGCTCGATCGTGAAGCCAGTCGCCTTGGCGTGACTCGCCAGTCGATCATCAAGGTGTGGCTTGCTGAGCGATTGGCGGCCACGGCATCGCCCGTTTAGCTGCCGCTGTCTGCCGGCGGTGGAATCGCCACCGCGGGGCCGTCGAGGGTGTTGCTGCACAGCTGCAGCACAATCCGCTGCGCCACGCTGCCGGCATCGGGGGAGCTCCAGCGCTCCCAGTCGCCATCGATGCGCCAGGTGTGGCGCAGGCTGCTGCATTGCACGGCGATGGCGGTGGCGCCCGAGCGGCGCGCCCCCACATCGGCCACGGCTGGTTGCACCAGGGTGATGCGCACCCCGCCGGGATGCAGCTGCCAGCCGCTCCAGTCGATCAGGGTGTCGTTAAAGCGGCGCCAGCGCACCTGCCCGCTGCGCGCGCGCAGGGTGAGGGCGGCGCGGTCGCGGCGTTCGCCCGGGCTCAGCAGCAGGGCGGCCTGGGCATTGGGATCGGCCTTCGGGTCAGGCCCAGGGCTGGCCGTGGGGGTAGGGCTCGGGCGGGCGCCTGAGCTGGCCGGCCCAGCTGGGCCGTTGGGTAGTCGCAGCCACCGCCCCACGGGCAGGGCCTCGGGCTTCACCCCCGGATTCGCCTGCCGCAGGGCGGCAATGCTGGTGCCGTTGCGCAGGGCGATCGCCTCCAGGGTGTCGCCAGCCTTGATCCGCACCAGGCCCTGGGGGGGCGGCAGCCGTAGCTGCTGACCCACCTGCAGCGCCAGTGGGTTGAGGCCTGGATTGGCCCGCCGCAGGGCATCCACCGTGGTGCCATGGCGCAGCGCCAGGGTTTCGAGCGTGTCACCAGACACCACGCGCACGCTGCCGCTGGGCACAGAGAGCTGGGCCCTGAGCCCGTCTGCGGGGCCGATCACCATCAGGCTGATGGCGGTGCTGACCGCGGCCAGCTGCGTGCCTAGGTTGCGACTATGCGTCTTCACGCGGTGTTCCCAGCCGTTGAAGGAGATGGGGCCAAAAGCTAAGGCCCTGCTGCTGGCTCTGCTAGCCGTGCTGGTGATCGGCCGCCTTGGGATCGCGCTGCAGCACCCCACGGGGCCTGGGGCCAATGATCTGGCCCGGCGGTTGCTGCACGGCCAGGAGCACACGCTGCGGCTGCAGCTGCTGGAGGATCCCGCTGCCAGCAGCAACGGCCAGCGCTGCCGGGCCTTGGCTCAGGCTGTCTCGGGTCCGTTTCGGGGCCGGGTGGAGTTGCGGTTTGCGCCTTGCCCGCCGCTGCGCTTGGGGTGGGAGATCGAAGCCAGCGGCTTGCTGAGCCGGCCCCAGCCGGCGCCCCATCCACTGTTGGCGGGCCCGGCCGAGCGGCTGGCCCGCCAGGGGGCCTGGAGCCAGCTGCGGGTGGAGCGGTTCAGGGTGCTGGCGCGCCCTCCCACGCCGGTGGCCGATCTGCGCTGGCTGATTGCGCAGCGGCTGCAACAGCACGCCGATCCCCAGAGCTGGCCGGTGCTGGGGGCGTTGGTGCTCGGCAGCGCCGTGGTGCCGTTGCCGGCCGCCGTGCGCGAGAGCTTTCGTGCCGCCGGGCTGTCGCATGCACTGGCCGCCTCCGGCTTTCACCTGAGCGTGCTGCTGGGGGCGGTGCTGATCGTGGGGCGGCGCGTCAGCCGCCCGCTGCGGCTGGGGTTGGCGCTGGCGGCGATGCTGCTGTTTCTGCTGCTGGCCGGGCCCCAGCCCTCGGTGCTGCGCGCTGTGGGCATGGGCGCCATCGCCATGGCGCTGCTCGAGCTCAGGGTGCACAGCAGGCCGTTGCTGATCCTGACCGGCACCGGTGCGGGCCTGCTGCTGTGGCGGCCCGACTGGTTGCTGGATGTGGGCTTCCAGCTCAGCGTGGCGGCCACCGCTGGGCTGATTCTCACGGCGCGGTCGCTGGAAGAGGCGCTGGCACGGCGCAGCCCACGCTGGCTGGCGGCGGCGGCCGCGGTGCCGCTGGCGGCCTTTGTGTGGACGTTGCCGCTGCAGCTGTTGCATTTCGGCGTGGTGCCGCTGTATGCCGTGCCCGCCAACCTGCTGGCGGCGGCGCTGCTCACACCGCTCACCCTGGGGGCGATGGCCTTGGCCCTGGTGGCGGTGGTGCTGCCCGCTGCGCTGCCGCTGCTGGTGCCGCCGGTGGCGGCGCTGACAACCCTCTTGATCCAGCTCACGCGCTGGTTTGCGTCCCTGCCGATGGCCCAGTGGCAGCTGGGGCGCCCGGAGCCGCTGCTGGTGTTGCTGCTGGCCGCGGCGGCCCTGGCTCTTGCCCTGCCGCGTGTGGCGGGGCGCCTGCGCCTGGCCGCGGCGGGGGCGCTGGTGGCTGTGGTGGCGATTCATCTGGCGCTGCTGCGCGCCGATCAGCTGCTGCTGGTGCATCAGCAGCGGGGTGATCAGGGGTCTGATCTGCTTCTGGCCCGCCACCAGGGTCGTGCGGCCCTGGTGAGCACCACCACCGATGGCTGGAGTTGCAGCCAGGCGGCGCGACTCGCCCAGGGTCTAGGGGTGCAGCGCTTCGACTGGGCGCTGCTGCTCGATCCCCTGGCGCCTGAAGATCCGGCCTGCTGGCAGCAGCTGGCGGGGGTGGTGCTGGCGGCGGCGGATGGCAGCCCGCCGCTGCTGCCAGTCCAACGGCTCACCAGCCCAGGCCTGAGTGCCGAACCGCTGGCGATCGAGAGTCGCGCCACAGGGCTGCGCGTTGGCGCCGAGCGCTGGCTGCTGCTGCCCGACCGGCAGTCGCTGTGGAGCTGGCTCGACAACCCCAGCCGCCAGCCTTCCGGCTCACCATCCGGTGCTGGTGGCCGCTGGCAGGGGGTCTGCTGGGGTTCAGGCCCAGCGCTGTCGAGCGCCGTCAGCTTGGGGCCGTGGATCACAGCCCTACGGCGCAGTGGTTCAGCGGCGCGGCCGGCCGGCGTTCCTGGCGTGGATGGCAGGCCACGGGGGCCAGCGGCTCACTCCTCTGGGATGGCCGCAGCAGCCACCGGCGCAGCTCTT
>Ga0194124_10003022_pt1 | contig 18143 bp, 15 predicted proteins | sample TA2KigCas0mmetaG_FD_148605 | JGI IMG/M metagenome (GOLD analysis project Ga0194124, IMG submission 148605) | Freshwater microbial communities from Lake Tanganyika, Tanzania - TA2015031 Kigoma Deep Cast 0m | ecosystem: Environmental > Aquatic > Freshwater > Lake | place: Tanzania: Lake...
GGGGCGGATCACGCTAGCGCGGTCCGATGGCGGCGAGGCGTCCGACCACTGCCAAAACCCGTATATCGCCATGCCGACGTACAGCGTCTGCAAAGCCGATTGCAAAGGCAGACCTGATCGTCCTGCAAGCCAGGCGAGCAGCGCCGAGGAGACTGCACCAAAGGCCCAAGCCCAACGATTGCGGCGTACGGCAAGCAGGGCGTAACCCACGCCGAAGGCAACCGCGAACACTTCGGCGATCGAGCTCATTCAACGTACCTGCCAGTTCACGGTCAGACCGAACATGCGCGGATCGGCGAGTTGTATATACAACCGATCAGGGAAATCGGGCGGCTCGTTGCCAAAGAAAAAACCCCGCATCGCATAGCTCTCATCGAGCGCGTTGCGCACCCAAACGTCGGCCCGCCAGCGCTCGCCCGCGTAGCCCGCACGAAGGTTGACGAGAGCATAGGCCCGTGAGCGCTGGGCGTGGCTATCGCTGAAGAAAAATGCCGCCACGTGCTGCGCGTCCGCACGGGCGAACCAGCCTTGGGGATGCTGATATTCGAGCGAAAGCGAAGTCTGATGCCGGGGCGCGTGCGCCTGCCCTCGACCGGAGAGGTCCCGACCGGCCACCACATAGTCGACAAAACGCGTTCGCAATAGCCCGAGCGTCGCGCCGAACCGCCAACGTTCGCCTAAAGGCGCAGATACGCTGCCTTCCACGCCCTCGTTCACACCGGCTGCGGCGTTATCGGTCAAATAAATGAACGACAGGGGATCGCCAGGATCGAGCTGGGCAGAAGTGCTCACCTGCTGGTCGCGACGCCGCATATGAAACGCCGCAAGCTCATAACGCAGGCCTCGCGTGGCATCAAAGAACTTGTAGCCAAGCTCGATGCTGTCGAGCAACTCGGCAGAAAACTCGCGGCGGTTGACGGGGACCACGCTGCCGATATTGAAGCCACCCGCTTTGTAGCCGCGCGCCAAGGCAAGATAAACCCTGCGCTGAGGGTCAGGCCGATATTCGATGGACAGATTGCCGCCCGCCATGGTCTCGGCAGGCGCGAGATTGCTGCCGTCGGTGTCGTGATATTGGGTATCGCGATATTCGATGCGTGCGCCGAGGTTCAATCGCCAGTCGGCAGCGATGACGTATCCTCGGCTTGCATAGGTCGCAAGCGTATCGGCACGATAGTCACTTACCAGCGCGCGATAGACCTCGCCATCGTAAAGATCGAGCTGGTCGTTACTCTCGCGCAGGCGCTGTGCGTAAAGACCCGCCACCCATGCAGACTCATCGAGCGAAGACCAGCGCAAATCCTGCGTGATGCTCCGCCGGTTTCTGAAGAATCGCGAAGTGAAATCATAGCTTGGGTCGGCGGCCCAATCGCCATCAAAAGAATAGAGAATATCGGCATCCACCAGTGCCGTCACACTGCGGAACTCGAAGTCATTACCGCTGCTGCGCAGTTGCAACGAGGCGCCACGCGATCGCTGCCGGTCGCGACCCGGATCGTCCGATCGCGTCACTCGTGAATTGTCAGTCGAAAACGCATCGAAACCATTATCGAGATCAACATTCAGCAGCGAGAGATCAGCCTGCCAGCGCTCGCCGAACTGATGCGTTGCGCGAAAGCGCAGCGTTTGTTCATCGAAGCCGTTCGTATCATCGCGACCGAGTGTCGTATTGCGCCGCGAACCGTCACCTTTGAAACCCTGTGCGATCAATCGCCACGCCGATTCTTCGCTCTCACCCAAGGCATCACCCACCACCATCCCGAGTGCGTTGACGCCATAGTCGCCAGTGCTGACCTCGAAGCGCAGCGATCGGCTCGGTTCGGCAGCGCGAGTTTGAATATTGATGAGCCCGGCAAGCGCGTTCGCGCCGAGCGCCGTTCCCTGCGGTCCGCGTAACACCTCGACCTGACCCAGATCCAGCAAAGTTGCTGGCATGCCGATCCCGGAGAAGTCCATGCCGTCGATCAAAAATCCTACCGAGGGGTTGGGCGCACCCTGCCACTGATCGGTCTCGCCGATCCCGCGCAGCTGAAAATACCGAGGGCGCGAGCTGCCCGAAGCCCAATTGAGATTGGGCACGAGCGGCAGCACATCTACGAGATGCTGCACGCCCGCTTCGCGCAGCGTGCGCGCATCGAGCACCGTGGCGCTTGCGGCGAGCTCGAGGGATGACTGTGGTCGCAGGGTCGCGGTGATCACGATCTCCTGCAACTCTTCGGCGCTGGAACCGGGCGTCGGGACGATGACAAGCAAGGCCCCGATCAGCACCGACAAAGAAAATCTTGCCCGAAATCGACTGTGCATTACCTGCTCCCTCCGCCGGTACTAACCGGATCAGGTTCAACGGGTTCGTCGCCTTTACGCGACATCTCAGGTCCTTCCGGACCACCCCAAGGCGTAGCGTATTGTCCACGAAGGTGGCCGCATTGCAACGGTTTGCCGCGGGGGATGAACTCGCGCAGCGACTTCCCTACAATCGCGGTCCCTGCGTACGGGCTACCGGGCCCGCGGAGCACGATCACGATGGGCAGAGCGATCAAGGTATTTCAGGTCGACGCATTCACTCAGCAGCTCTTTACCGGCAATCCGGCCGGTGTTGTGCTCGGTGCTGAGGTGCTCTCGGACGAGGAGATGCTGGCCATCGCCCGCGAGCTCAACAACGGCGATACCGCTTTTGTACTGCCCCCTGAGAGTGACGATCATGATGTCCGCGTGCGATTTTTCACGCCTCGTACCGAATCGTCGTTCGTCGGTCACGCGACCATCGCCACGCAATACGTGCTCTCGTCAGTTGCGGGTGCAGCAAAGAAATTGCGGCAGCGACAGAAAGCCGGTCTCGTCGATATCGAGATTCGCGGCGAAGGCCCTGAGCGACGAATTGCCGTGCGTCAACCTGCGCCCGTACTCGGTCGCGAACTCAACGAACGCGAACGTCTCGCCGTGCTCGATGCCCTCGCACTCTCGACCACCGATCTCGATCCGCGCTGCGAGATGCGGATCGTGGGTTCAGCGGGCAATCGTTTGCTGGTCGGCGTGCGCAGCACCAAACAATTGAAACAACTGAAACCCGACTTCAATCGGCTGACCACCCTGTCGGCACAACTCGGCGCCTCGGGGCATTTCGTGTTCACCACCGAATCGGGTGTCGATGATTGCCTGACCATGTCGCGCATGTTCTGCCCGGCAATCGGCATTCCGGAAGATCCGGTGAGCGGCAACGCGCACGGCTTGCTCGGCGCCTACTTGTTGCACCACGGATTATTGCAAGCCAACGGCGACCAGGCGCGCTTCTCGGGAGCGCAGGGTCACTACCAGCAGCGCCCCGGCAGAGTCGACGTGGAGCTCGAGTTCGCCAACGGCACGCTGGCCGGAGTCTGGATCATCGGCAGCGCGACCATGGTATTCGAGACCACGATCGCGCTGCCCTGATCGATCAAAGAAAGCGCCAGTTTTTCTGGCGCTTTTTCCCTGAGCTTTATTTTTCTTAGAAGTCGACGCGCACTGACAGCTGCAGACGACGCGGCAGGTAGAAGCTGCGCGGCTGGCCGTAGAGAGCGCTGTAATCGAACGGCCCGTAGTTGTAGCCGGTCTGCTTGTCGAACACGTTGAAGAGGTCCGCGCGGAACTTCACGAGCGGCATAGAGCCGATCTTGAAGTCCTGCGTGTAGTTCAGATCGAGCTGCCAGTGGCTCGGGCTGCGACGGCTGCCCGCGGGTTCGGCGTAGGCACCCGAGGCGATGCTGTCGACGCCACTCGTCTGGCCGTAGAAGCTCCCCGACCACGTCTCCCAAGGTTTGCCCGACTGCGCCACCAGGAACGCGCCAATGTTCGCCTTCCAATTGGTGGTGTAGTAGCCGTACATCTTGAAGATGTGCGGGCGGTCACCCGAGAGCGTGCCCCACTTGTTGTCCCACACGTACTGGCCAGGACCGTCCGCGTAAAACGAGGAGCCGATGAAGGTGTTGGAGTCGGTTACCGAGTTGGTGTTGTCCTGATCGAAATTGCCGCGGTATTGACTCCAGGTGTACGACGCATTGAAGAACGTGCGCTCACCCTGCCACTCGGCCTCGATACTGGCCTCGTAATATTTGGTGCGAGCGCCATCCATCTCGGCGATCACGTACGTTGAACCACCGATCTCGCTGCGAATGGCGTCGAGATACGGCACATAGAGTCCCTTTGCACGGACGTCCGCCGGCGCGCCACCCGCTCCTGCTACGCGATTGAAGGCATAGGTCTGCAGGCGCGCGTTGTTTGCCGCATCTTCCCAAAAGTGTGAACCCTTGCGATACCGCAAGTGACCGCGCAGCGACAAACCGTTGTCGAGCGCCTTGGTGGTGCCCACCGTGAGCTCGTCGACGCGACGCGGCTGCAAACCCTCGGCAAATACTTTGCCACTGGAGGAACCGCGGTAGGCGGCCTCAAGGAAATTGCCGTTCTGATCGAAGCGCATGTCGACGAGTCGCGAGAAGAGATTGCGATCCCAAGACGCGGCGCGAGCGAGCGAGCTCGCTTCGGGGTTGTATTGCGCAAAGTTCGCGAACACCGTGGCATCGTTGCTGTAACGCCAGGTCACGCCGAGACGCGGCTGGATCATGTCTTCCCAGCCCACACGGTACATCTCATAGCGGTTGCCCGGTGCAAGCTCGAAGCCCGAGATGCGCCCTGGCGCGCGGCGCAAACCCTGGCCGTAGAGCACGTCCTCGCTGATCAGCACGCCCACGTTGTAATCGAAGTTGCCGATCGAGAACGCATCGTTGATTTCAATATTGACGGACTTGGACGCGGAGTTGATGCGCGGGGTGAGCGGGTTACCCGCAACGTCCGTCGCACCCGCCTGGTAGACCGTGCTCTGAAAGAAGTACGGAACACGCAGCGTACCGGTCGTGGTGGTTGCCGAACCACCGAGGTAAGTGATGCCGCCCCAACCGTTCGAGGTGCGCAGCAATTCTTCGGCGATTTCCGAGTACTTCACGCCGAAGTGCAGGTCGTGCTTGACCGCGCCAATCTGCGCTTCGGTATCGAGCGAGATCTCGACGGTGTCACGGAAGAAATCCTGATCGTTGATCTCGGTTGCGGCACCCACAAGCCCACCGCCCGTTTTCACACCCGCGGCATTGGTGTAGCCGTACTGGTTGATCAGCGTCTGCGCGCCGGCGTTGAACACCGCAAGCTGTGCCACCGTCAGACCAGTCGTACGCAATATCGGCACCGCGAGTCGGCCCATACGTGTGAGATCAGCGATGTTCAGCTTTTCATTCGGCTTACCGGTGAAGCCGAGCAGCGTGTCCGGAATGCTGCTGGTTTGCAGCTCGTATTTGCCGAGTCGCGCGCTGAGCTTGGTCTGCTCGCTAATGATCCATGATCCTTCGAGCGTGAGAATGTCCTGCTCCGACCCTTCACCAAGCGAGACGGTGTCCGCCGAGAGCGAACCGATGCTCGCGCCGATGGCCTCGCGCTCGGAGCTGCGCAAGCTGAGGTTCAACAGCACATCGTCAGTGGGCGCCCAGGTGAGCTTGCCAAAGTATTCGTTGCGCACGCTCTCGTAATCTTTGACCTGACCATAGGCCGTGGTCGGATTGTCGCGCGTCACCTCGGGGCGGTAGTACGACGCATAGAAGAACAACGAGTCTTCGATGATCGGGCCGCCGAATCCGGCGTTCACCCAGCTCTGATCGAGCAGATATTTGGTGGTGCCGCGAATCTTCGACACCGCGCTCTTCGGCTGCACCTTGTACTCGACCGTACCCTTGAAATCATTGGTGCCCGACTTTGAGGTGGTGTTGATGGCAAAACCGCCTGCACGATTGAAGCCAATTGCCTTGGCACCGCCGCGCTCCATGGCAACGTTCTCGACGTCATGCGTCGACGGGTCGGCAGCGAGGTTGCCGAACAGCGGCAGCGAGACATCGATGCCGTCGAAGCCGTATTTGTTGTCGACACCCGAGCCGCCCGCCGATGGGCCGAGCACCGAGTTCTCGGAGTACTGCACGCCCGGAATCAGTTTGAGCAGGTCGCGATACTGCTGACCGACCGGCAGCCTTTCGACTTGCTTCGAGCCCAGCGAGTTAGCGAGCGATGCGTTGCCTTCGCGAGTCAGACCCGTCGCCACAATGCGCACGGTCTGCAATTCTTCGGGGCGAGTCGCAGCGATGGCGACATCGGCGATCGAGGTTTGATCGAGCAACACTTCGACATCGACTTTCTGCAATACGCCCTGCGCATTGCTGAAAGTCAGCGTGTACTGGCCAGGCAGCAGCGCCGGCAGCGCGAACGAGCCGTCTGCCTTGACCGTAGCGGAGCGCGGCCGCGGCATCACTTCACTCTCGGCCGTGACCGTGATCCCTGCGGGCGTGGCGCCTGCAGCTTCGATCTTCACGGTGCCGCGAATGCCACCCGACTGCTGCGCGAACGCAGATCCGCTAACGAGCACGCTGGCGACAAATGCAGCCACCAGCAGCTTCTTGTTCGACATGGTTGTTTCTCCCCGACAGATTGATCGACAGATTCAAAACCGTGCTCCGCTTGCCATAGCCTCTGATGAGGCACTTGCAAGCCGTATATTCAGTGCATTCAAACCGTTTTGAGGGCGCGAGGCAAGGCAGAGGGATTTGCAGCTTAGCGTTGCCAAATCACCACACCCTCTTGACGACCTTTTCGCTGTCATGTACCTTTTCTAAAAAAGGTACCTGCGTGATTACTACATCCCAACAAATCGCCATCCGCAAAGGCCTGCTGGAGTTCGCCGTACTCAAAGTAGTTGGCGTCGGCAGCATCTACGCCGCCGATATCCTGCGTCGCATGCAAGAGACCGAATTTGCGACGCAAGAAGGCACGCTTTATCCCCTGCTCAGCAAGTTACGCCGTGACGGCCTCGTCGTTTATCAATGGCAGGAGTCCGAACTAGGGCCACCACGCAAGTACTATCAGCTGACGGATCTTGGCCGCGAACAACTCGCAGCCCTCGATCAGTACTGGAAAACCATCGATCAAACGCTGCAGCAACTCGGGCGTCGATCAGGCTTGGTTACGGAGTCATAAGCAATGCAACGCATCGTTCAAGTCAGTCTCAACCGCAATCCTTGGTCCATCGAGGTCGACGCTCATGCGCGTCTGGAGGTCTACCTCAGCGAGTCCGCGGCAGCGCTGGCAAGCGACCCTGATCGCGACGAAATCCTGCTCGATCTCGAACAGGCCATTGCCGAGCAGTGCAAGCGTCGTTTGCCGGCGAACGCAACGGTCATCTCGATGGCAGAACTTGCGCCTGCGCTCGAAGAAATCGGTCCCGTGAATCCAAGCTCATCAGCGAGCGCGACGCCTGGCAGCTCGACAGCCGCTTCCACCCCGCCGCTACAGCAGATCAGTCAAGGCGCGTGGCTCAGCGGCGTATGCCTTGGGCTCGCGCGGCACCTGCGCCTCGAGGTCACTTTGGTCCGCGTGATCGCGGTCGTGCTGCTTTTTTTCACCGGCGGCGCGGCACTGTTGCTGTACGGCGTGCTGATGATGCTGATGCCTTTCGCGCCACTCGATCCGCAAGGCCCTGAGCCCTCGTCCATCCCCGCAAAAGCGCGCGAATGGACCGAACTGTTGCGCGCCAAGCTTGCGACACTCGCCCGTTGATTCTTTGAGCGCAGACCGATCGTGAGTTGGTACGACCGTCATGTGCTGCCGCGAGTCATCGAGTGGGCGATGCACGATCGCCGGATCGCCCGCTATCGCAAACCCCTGCTCGCCGAGGCCAGTGGGCGCATTTTGGAAATCGGTTTTGGCACGGGGGCCAACCTCCCGTACTACCCTCCGCATATCAAGCAGCTCGAAATTGTCGAGCCGCATGCCGGCATCAACGCCCGAGCGGCGCGCCATCTTGCTGCGAGCGACATCGAAATCCTGCCGCATATGCTTGGCGCAGAGCGTCTGCCCTTCGATTCAGGAAGCTTCGATACCGTGGTCAGTACATTTACTTTGTGCTCGATTCCGGCAGTCGGTACTGCGCTCGACGAAGTGCGACGAGTACTCAAGCCGGGTGGGCGATTTCTTTTTCTTGAGCATGGCCTCTCGCCTGAACCCGCCATCGCGCGCTGGCAGCACCGCCTGACGCCGCTGCAAAAACGAATTGGGGGCGGATGCCACCTGGATCGATCGATACGCGAGTTGATCGAGACCGTGGGTCTCGCCATCGAGTCGCAAAAATTCGAACAGCGCTACGCGCCGAAACTGCCAAGGGTCGTGGGCTGGCTAACGAGCGGCGTCGCCAGAAAAATCTAGGCGCGCGCTGACCAACGTAGCGCCAAATCTGCAAGGTGCGCGACCAACGACAGCAGCAACCAGGCAGCCACGTGCTCCCACGGCGCGTCGATGAGCGCCGCGCGCACCGCCAGCATGAGACAGGCGCCTGACACCAAGCTGCCGACCAGCGCCCGAGGGGCGATACCAATACCGCGGACCCGCCAAAGAAACCAAAGCACCGCTGCCTCGACCGCGACCAGTACAGCGATGATGGCGGGCAGACTGCCGTCGGCAAAGGCGCCTGCCAGCGCGGACATCACGAACTCGAGACTTTGGCTATACCGAGCAGGTGTGCGAGATCTTTAAAGAACACGCGGACGTGGGCCATTGGACTTTTGCGCACCAGCTTCTTGTGCATGTACGCCTCCCAAGTGAGGCGCTGCACGTCAGGGTCACGACACATCTTCACGAAGCGCTCGCGACGCTCGTCGTTGACGTACCAAAATCGCTGCAGCAAACCGAGTACCCAGAACACGCGGCCGTGTGCGCGCATGAAATCGCGCCGCGCCTCACGCAATGCGTGCGCGTTACGCGTAGCCAGACATTTGTCGACCGCCATGGCGGCCATGCGTCCGCAGGCCATCGCGTAGTAGATTCCTTCGCCCGAGGCCGGTGCGACTACGCCTGCCGCATCGCCCGCAACCAGCACATCGCGTCCGTTGTCCCAGCGCGCGAGCGGCCGCAGCGGAATCGGCGCACCTTCTCGGCGTATGACCTCGGCGTGCTCCAAACCCGCCGCCTTGCGCAGACCGCCCACGGCGTGGCGAATCGAAAATCCGCGATGCGCCGTGCCGGCACCGGCGCTGATCGTCTCGCCATGCGGAAACACCCAAGCGTAGAAGTCGGGCGACAACTCGCCTTGGTAGTAAACGTCGCAGCGGGTACCGTCGTAATTCTTTGGTGCTGCGGTGGGTGTGCGCAGGATCTCATGGTAGGCATAGACGAAAGGCGTCTCGCGGCCACCCGAAATGCACTGCCTCGCCACTTCCGAACGCGCGCCATCGGCACCGATGACAAGCCGCGTGCGCACCTGCCTCGATTCGCCGCTCGCGCGATCGTCGAAATGCAGAATCGCATCGCCGTCGGCGTCGCGCTCGATTCGGGTGTAGGTCCCCTCGACACGAATAGCGCCCGCCGCGCGCGCACGCTCGCGCAGCCATTCGTCGAACACGTCGCGATCCACCATGCCGACATAGCCACCGTCGATCGGCATGTCGACCTCTCTCGAGGTCGGTGAAACCATGCGTGCCGAGGTGATGCGGGCCACCAGCAGCTCAGGCGGAATATCAAATTCTTTGATGAGCTGCGGCGGAATGGCGCCGCCGCAAGGCTTGATGCGCCCGGCTCGATCGAGCAACAAGACTCGCCAGCCGGCGCGCGCGAGATCATCGGCCGCGGTGGCACCGCATGGCCCTCCGCCCACGACAACGACATCGAATTCCCGATCGAGATCCGCTGCATTCGCACTGCCCATGACTACCCCCTGCCCGCTTCGACCACGTAGGCGGTGGTCGTACCTTGAACATCGATTTCCATCGAGGACTGCGTGTCCTCGCGGCTCAAGCGCACGGCGAAGGCCGTGGCGACGATGAAGAGCGCGGCTTCCGCGACGAACACCGCGCCGTACGCGGCGGGCAACGATCCGGTGAGGGCGCGGGCGAGATCGACTGCGCCCGTTGCGGCGATGCCGCCGATGCCGAAGGCGAGCGCCTGAGCCGCACCCCAAAGACCCATGCGCGTGCCCTCGCGGGCCTCGCGACCGCGACCCACAAGACCCATCATCGAGCCGATGGCCGCCACGGCGTAGCCACCGTTCGCAAGCCCAAGCAAAAACACCGTCGGTTTGATCGGCCACGAGGGCCCAATGAAACCCGCCACCGCAAGCGTGAGCAGCATGAGCGCGGAAGCCACGCAACCACCTATGGTCCAAAGTCGCAGCGCCCCGAGGCGCGCCTTCGCGCCCACCGTGCAGATCAGCGCCACCAACAACATGCCAATGAGCGTGCCGCCACTCATCAGTCCGGAGAGTTGCGTGGATTGGCTCGGCGTCATGCCGAAAACGGCACCGGCAAAAGGCTCGAGGATGAGGTCCTGCGCGCTGTAGGCCAGCATGGAAACGAACACGAAGCTCGCGAGCCGTCGAGAATGCGGTTCTGCCCAGACCTCGCGCAATGCCGTCATGAAGCCACCATCCAAGCCGCGCGTCGATGATGGTGACTCGGGGCGGGCGGCACTGCGCCGCTCGATCCCGAATACAGCCACACAAGTCAGCAAAAATGCCGCTGCCGCCACACTGGTCGTCACTTCGACCAGGCGCCCCAAAGAAAACGGCTCCAGCATCTTGCCGACGATCACCCCGGTGATGATGAAACCGATGATCATCATCACCCAGGTGACGGTTGCGGCGGCTGCGAGCCGTGCCTTCGGCACACTGGTCGACAGCAGCACCAACATGTTGGTCCCACAGGCACCTACACCGATGCCGATGGCAAGGAAGGCGAGCACGGCACAGGCAATGCCCAACCATAACTGCGCCGGCATCATCGCTGTGGCAAGCGCGGCACCTACTGCGCCCAAACCGAGTACCACCATGCCGCCGATGATCCACGGCGTGCGCCTGCCGCCCATATCGCTGCCATAGCCGAGCCGCGGTCGCAGCACTTGCACAAAGTAATGCAGCGCCACCAGAAATCCGGGCAACATCGCCGGCAAGGCAAGCTCCACGACCAGCACGCGATTGAGCGTCGAGGTGGTAATCACCACCACCGCACCGATTGCGGCCTGTACCAGTCCGAGCCGAAAAATTCCGAACCAGCCGATATCAGTCATCGTCGAAGAATTGACCATCATCGTGTCTCCGCTGTAGTCGCGCTCGCGGCTCAAGGCAGTCCGCGCACCGCCAGCGCACTTACCATCATGCCGAGCACATAGAGCGGCACGCCGAGCGCGTTGTACCAAACGTCGAGTTCCGTGGGTCGTCGCAGCAATCGAGCCATCATCAACCACTGACCGACAAGCAGGATCGCGATGATTCCTGCATAGAGCGGCAACGACCAAAGCAACAACAAAGAAATTACTGCGAGCTGCGCAAGCACCATGACGAGGCAAGCGACGCGCGCGGCACCATCAACACCGAGCCGTACCGGCAGCGAACCGACACCCGTGCGCCGATCGCCCTGCACCGACTTGAAATCATTGAGTGTCATGATGCCGTGGGCACCGAAACTGTAGAGAATCGCCAAGGCAAAGATTTCGCTTCGTGGCAGCGTGCTGGTCATGACTGCCGCTGCGGTCAGCCAGGGCACGCCCTCGTAGCAAATGGCGACGGCGCTATTGCCCCACCAACCGTTGCGCTTCAGACGAAACGGCGGTGCGCTGTAAGCCCAAGCCAGTGCCATCCCGAGTAGCGCTGCGGCAAACACCCAAGTCCCGAGCATCGCGGCCACCGCGAGTGACACGCAGGTCCAAACCATCGCGATGTAGAGACCGGAGCGGCCCGGCAAACGCCCCGAGGGAATGGGACGACGCGGCTCATTGATGGCATCGACGTGGCGATCGAACCAATCATTGACGGCCTGACTGGTGCCACAAACGAGGGGCCCGGCGAGAAGCACGCCGGACATGATCAGCGGCCAGTGACCCTCGGGAACGGCCCCTGAAGAAACGATGCCGCAAAGAAATGCCCACATCGGCGGAAACCAGGTGACCGGCTTGAGCAACTCCAGCATGGCGGGCCATGCGGGACGCCGCGCCGTCGGAAGCCTGCTTGCGGGCCGTGCCATGACTGCAAAATAGCCATGACACTCTTTGGTGTCAATTAAAGATTACACCGCAACCAGACCTGTGCGGCGCGGTGCCGAACTAGCCGCGCGTCAAGCTCAGACCTCGGCCTTGCCGTCGAGGTCGCCAAGCCCATATCGACGCAGCTTCACGTACAGGCTTTGCCGGGAAAGACCAAGCATTTCGGCCGCTGAGGCCCGGTTGTCGCGGGTGAGTTCAAGCGCCGCCTCGATACAGAGCCGCTCGATCACATCGGTGGTTTCTCGCACCAGCCCCTTCAGCGATACCCGGCCCACGAGCTCGGTGAGCTGCTCGACCGAACGGGGAAGTTCGCGGCCAGGCCGAGCCTCGCTGGCCCGCCGCCGATCGACGTTGCGAATGGAGAAACCGACACAAGGGTCGGCACCCTCATCGATCGCGACCGCCGAGATCTCGACATCGGTGGCTGCGCCGTACTCACCGCGCAGGGTGGTGGCGAACAAGCGCACCGTGCCGTGCTGCTTGAGGTTGGCGATCAAGACGCCGAGGTCGACCCCGGGACGGCCGAGCCAGCGCTCGAGAGACTCGTTGCGCACCTGCTCATCGGTGGCGAGCTGCACCAGATCGAGAAACGCTCGATTGCTGGTTATGATTCGCCCATCACTCGCCGTGACCACGATCGCATCTGGCAGACGCTGCGCAACCTCGGCGAGCGTGGCCGGACCCGCAGACGCTGCTGCGCGAGTTGCCACATCGCCCAAGGGCTCGAGCCTGAGCAGCGCATGCGAGGCATTTTCGTGGCGGAACAGAACGCCATTCAGTCGAAAATCACGGGTCGCGCCGTTCGGACGCAAGCGCAACGGCTCCGCCCTGCCCGCAGTACGCAGGCCCGCGAGCCATTCACCCACAAGCCGACTCGTCTGCGCATTGAAACTGTCACCCAGGGCGCGCCCAGCGAGACGCTTGGGGTCATCGCCCAGCAAACGCCCTGCCGCAGGGTTGGCTTCGACAATTTTTTGGGTACTCGCGTCGACCGTGAGTACGGCATCGCCAATCGATTGCAGCAGTAGTCGGTAACGGGTTTCGGCAAGTCGCAGCTTCGCGTAATCGCGCTCCAGCGACTGCTCGGCCTCGATCAGTCGCTGCTGCAGCGCGGCCACGGCACGCAGGTCGCGCCCCTGCGCGAGGCATCGGCCTTCGTCATCAAGCGGTGACAAGGCATAGACAATGGGCGCCGTGCGGCCATCGGCCAGCGGATGGTTGACTTGCCGCGCCCGTACTTGCCCCGCCGACAGATCGCGCAACAGCATCTCGATCTTGGGCTGGCTGTCTTTCGTGACCACATCGAGCAAAGATTTGCCGACCCAGTTGCCATCAAGCTCGGCCAGCAGTTCAGCGTTCGGGATTGCGACGTCGCGAATGACGCCGCGACGGTCGAGGATGAGTGCAATATCTGCGGAAGAAACGATGAGACCAGCCACCGTCTCGGCATCGAGTCCGGTGAGGGCCTTCCTTGGCGCCTTGAAATTTTTCACATTGTGACCGTGTCAGTTCCTACGACCCAGTAACTCCAGCAAATATTCCGCTTGCGCGACGGCCTCGCGGCCGTCGTTAGCTGTGGCATCAGCGCCGACCTTGACGGCCCGCTGCGCATGTCCGACGAATGGCAATCCGCCCACCATCACGCGCAGGTCGCGATTGAGCGAGGCACGACGTGTCTTGCGGATCAGCGCCGTCAGCGCCGGCAGTTGCTCGGCGGTGCTGATCGAAAAGCCGATCACCGCGAACCACTCCCTGCGAACCACCGTAAGAATTTCGCCAGCCTGGGCCCCGGGGGCGTCCCAGACGTCCCAGCCGGCCCGGCGCAGAAACTCGCCGACGAGTTGAGAGCCGAAAACATGCTGCTCGCCAGGCAGCGCAACGAAGAGCGCACGGCGACTAATTTTTGAAGTCGGCCGCGACGTCTCGACATTGGCCTCGCTCAGTTGGTGCGCGAGATCCCGCAGTGTTTGCAGTCCGAGCGTGACTTCGACGAAATCGCTGCTCTCGTCTTCCCAGCGCACGCCGAGGTGACGCGCCACCGGAGCCAAGAGCTCGAGATAGATGGTCTCGGTGTTCATGCCGAGCGTCTGCAGGCCGCGCAGATAGGCGAGCGCCTCGACGTTGCTGCCACGCAGCACGATCCGCGCCAGCTCAAAGATTTCGGTGGACCCGGGCCGCAAGGGGCTCGAGAGGTCATCGCAGCGATTACCGTCGGCCACGGCGCGATGCGCCAAAATGAGCCGCGGGATCACCTCGCCTTCGATGGTGCGCAGCAGGGCCGAGTAGCCGTCCTCGGTTTCGCGATCAGAGTAAGAGTCCGTCATCGAGTCAACCTCGCCCGACGGCTCGGCAGCATGCCGAGGCCACGAAGGGTTCCGCGACGACTTCCGTGTACCAGTGGAGGGGGTCTGGCTTCCCGCAGGTCAACCCCCGGATGCGTCGCAGAATGACACATATATAAGTCCCATGGCTACCTGTCAATATTTCTAGACGTAAATTCAGATTGACAGTTTGCGCCCCCTTCTCTAGATTCGAGCCGACACTTCTATTACTAGGCGCGAGCACGCCCATGTCGGATGTCACGCCGGCTTCCGCCGGTCACCTGCTCTACACCCCCGAGGAACGGCTCCGTCGGGACGGCTCTCCATGGACCATCGTCCAAGGGGTGCTTGCACCCCTGCAGCTGCTCGCCTTCCTGGTCAGCCTGTGGCTCGTGGTCTCCTTCTTGCTCACCGGCGAGGGCGCCGAGGCGGCGACCCTCTCGGTGATCGTCAAAACCGGATTCCTCTACGCAATCATGGTCACCGGCGCGATCTGGGAAAAAGAAGTCTTCGGCGTCTGGCTATTCGCGAGACCTTTTTTGTGGGAAGACGTGGTCAGCATGGCGGTGATCGCCTTGCACAGCGCCTATCTTTACGCCTGGCTGACGGGTGCACTTGGTCTTCGCGAACAGATGTGGCTTGCGCTGGTGGCCTATGCCAGCTACGTCGTCAACGCCCTGCAATTTTTTTACAAGCTGCGGATGGCGCGACGCGAGGCCCATCGCGCCTCGGCCATCGCACCGACTCGTGGCGATGGCGAGTGGGTGACCTCACCATGAAGTGCGCGCCATGAAGATCCGTCGCTCGCGATATGACTCGCGTTTTCTGCCTTTCGCCGATGCGGCGAGTGCAGACCTGCCGCTCGCGAGACTGCTGCGCCTATCGCTCTTTCAGATGTCGGTGGGCATCGCCCTCGCTTTGCTCAACGGTACGCTCAATCGGGTGATGATCGTCGAGCTCAACGTGCCCGCCTGGCTGGTCGCCACCATGATCGGCTTGCCGCTGCTGTTTGCACCGCTACGCGCCTTCATGGGGTTCCATTCCGATCAGCACCGCTCAGTGCTCGGCTGGCGACGCGTGCCCTACATCTGGTTCGGTACGCTTATGCAGTACGGCGGCCTCGCCATCATGCCCTTCGCGCTGCTGGTTTTGAGTGGCGAGGGTCGCGGCCCCGCCGAGGTGGGTCAGGTCGGCGCCGCCATCGCGTTTTTATTGGTCGGCGCAGGCTTGCACTCGACGCAGACGGCGGGCCTTGCGCTCGCCACCGATCTCGCGCCGACGGAAACGCGACCGCGCGTGGTCGCCTTGATGTACGTGATGCTGCTACTCGGCATGGTGGGCTCATCGATCGCCTTTGGCTGGCTGCTGAGCGGCGAGTTCTCGCCACTACGACTGATCCAGACGATTCAGGGCGCGGCGGTCGTGACCTTCATACTCAATGTTATCGCGCTCTGGAAGCAGGAACCGCGTGATCTGACACGTTTGCAGCAACCGGCGACACGCTCAAAGTTTGGCGCTGCCTGGCGCAATTTCACCGCGCCGCCGAGCACACGAAGATTGCTGGCCGCGTTGGGCTTCGGCACCGCAGCGTTCAGCATGCAGGACGTGCTGCTCGAACCTTACGGCGGGCAGATCCTGCACATGCAAGTCGGTGCGACGAGCCAACTGACTGCGCTCTCGGCAGTTGGCGCTCTGGTTGCCTTCGGTCTGGCTGCCCGCTCATTGCGTCGCGGCGCGGAACCCCTGCGCGTTGCCTCAGTCGGTGCGCTCATCGGCGTACTCGCCTTTGCAGCCGTTGTTTTCGCCGAGCCGATGGGCTCTGCGCTGCTGTTCCGCATCGGCGCCGTATTGATCGGTTTTGGCGGTGGCCTGTTCTCGGTGGGTACCCTGCTCGCGGCCATGGCCCTGCAAAAAGCGGATAACGGCCTGGCACTCGGTGCTTGGGGCGCCGTTCAGGCGACGGCCGCAGGCTTGTCGATCGCCCTCGGCGGTGCGTTCTGCAATCTCATCGGCGAGCTCGCCGTGCAAGGTCAGATGGGCCCAGCCCTCGCCTCGCCCGCTACCGGATATCTCTTCGTCTATCACTTTGAAATCGCCCTGCTGTTTGCCGCCTTGGTCGCCGTCGGACCCCTGGCACGCAGACGCGGCCAAAGAAATACGGACGAAGCAGGTGAACAGCGACTCGGGCTCGCAGAGCTGCCCGGTTGAATGAACAAGTTGAATTTTGACGAGGCAAGTCGAGCCGGTTGAGGCTTCAAGGAGGACGACATCATGGAGAGCAATGCATTTCTCGAGTACCTGGATACCGCGCAAATCGCGCTGTACGGATTTTGGGCCTTCTTCGCAGGCCTGATCTGGTATCTGCATCGCGAGGACAAGCGCGAGGGCTATCCGCTCGATACGCATCGAGTGGATCGTCACGGCAACCCCGAGACCGTCGAAGGTCTGCCGGGAGTGCCCTGCCCCAAGACTTTCAAACTCGCCGATGGCAGCAGCATCCAGGTTCCTGATCCGAGCCGCGCCGATCGTCGACCGATCGCGGCACGCCAGCTTGGCTGGGACGACCGCTATGGTGCGGATGTGGGCGCGCCGCTCGAACCGACGGGTAATCCGATGACTGATGGTGTCGGGCCCGCGGCCTACGCCGAGCGTGCGAATCAACCCGAGCGCATGATCGATGGCTCGGCCATGATCGTGCCGCTGCGCCTTGCGGCAGGCTGGTCGGTCGAGTCTCGCGATCCGGATCCGCGTGGCATGACGGTATGCGGACTCGATGGTTGTGCTGCCGGCACCGTGAGCGAGCTCTGGGTTGATCGCGCAGAGCCGCAGATTCGTTACCTCGAAGTCGATCTCGCCGATGGCCGCAAAGTCATGCTGCCGAGTGGTTTCGTGCGTTATGACGCCGGTAACCGCAAGGTGAAGGTCGCCTCGATCACGGGCGCGCAGTTCGCCGGTGTACCGGGCATCGCGAGCAATGAGCAAATCACCAAGCTCGAAGAAGATCGCATTTGCGCTTACTACGCGAGCGGTCATCTCTACGCGACACCCTCGCGTAGCGAATCGCTGATCTGACGCCATGACAGTGCGCGCCAGCTTCAGCGAACACGACAACGAACCGGTACGCGGGCTGCCCTCAGCCCTGCCGGCAGGCGAATACATTCTTTGGCAGGGAGCGCCGGACTGGCGCTCCCTCGCCTTGAACGCCTACCGCATCCGGCATCTTGCCGTGTATTTCGGGGTAATCGTCGCGGCACGCGGGGTCTATCTCGCTGCCAACGGCAGTACCGCGCTCGAAGCCCTGCGCGGCTGCATCGGCCCGGCGATTTTTTCTTTGATCTGTCTGGCTATCGTCACCGGCATTGCGATGCTTGCGGCGCGCTCGAGCTGGTACACGATCACCACGCGTCGCGTGGTGATCCGCCAGGGGATCGCGCTTGCGAGCACGATCAATCTGCCCTTCAAGGCGATCGAGTCGGCGCAAATCCTCACGCGCGGCGACGGCAGCGGCGATATCGCGCTCATGCTCGATCGCGAGCAGCGGGTTTCCTATCTTTGGATGTGGCCGCATGTGCGCCCGTGGCGCATCACGCGTCCGCAGCCTGCGCTGCGCAGTCTCGCCAATCCGCAACGCGCGGGCGAAATCCTCGGGCGTGCATATGCCGACTTCATGCCGGGGACTGCGCTCGAAACCAGCTTTGATGACACGGCGGACGCCAATTCGGCAGACCCGCGCAC
>Ga0194124_10003025_pt1 | contig 18134 bp, 10 predicted proteins | sample TA2KigCas0mmetaG_FD_148605 | JGI IMG/M metagenome (GOLD analysis project Ga0194124, IMG submission 148605) | Freshwater microbial communities from Lake Tanganyika, Tanzania - TA2015031 Kigoma Deep Cast 0m | ecosystem: Environmental > Aquatic > Freshwater > Lake | place: Tanzania: Lake...
TGATTTGCCGAGCGCCTGGGTGCAGCAAATATCCCAGACAACTTCTGCGTCATATCCCCCTGCATCTCCCCAATCAGCAAGTGCCGATGCATAGGCCATCTGCGATTGTTCAGAATCATCACTAGCCATCGCTGATTCTGCTGATTTCAATTTAGCGGCAGCGATTCGCACTTTCTCAGGGGAAACCGAGAGTAAAAGGTCGCGAACCGTTGATTGATCTCGCACCTGTCCGATAAACTGACGCATCACTCCGAGTCCACCAGATATTGAAATCGATCCACCATCTGGTTGAACATCGCCACAGATCATTCGAATCAGCGTGGTCTTGCCTGCACCATTCGGCCCGATTAACGCTGCTTTTGCACCATCGCCAACTCGGAAAGAGACATCATCGAGGAGAACTCGACCATCAGAGAGCGTGAATTCAATCCCGCTTACATCGATATGTCCCACAAGGGCTAGACCCTAGTGCTTTAAGCCCGCTTACCTACTCACTCGCCTCGAGACAATCACTTCACTCGATGTTGATGCATTGCCCCAGTCAGCATCGTTGGAGGAATAGCTCGCGGTGATGAACTGTGCGCCATGGGAGATGGGCTTCCAGGTGCAGGTAGCGGTGAGTGTTCCTGCATTGACGCTTCGCGATGCGCAGCCGCGGATGATCCGGCCCTTGGCGCGAAATGCCACTGTTCCGGTCGATGAGGTGAGAGCTGTGAGTGTGAGTGATGCGCCTTTGCGAGGTGTGGCGGGGATGGTGAGTGTGATGGTCGAGGTGCCAGTTGCGATAGTGATCGAGATCAATTCTGTAGCACTTGCGCCTGTCTCATCGGTTGCGGTGATGGTGAAGGAGGTGGCGCTTCTTCGCGCGGCACTCGATGAGACCGAGACGACGCCGGTGGTGGCATTGATGGTGATCCCTGAGACTGCTGGAGAGAGGGAGAAGCTTTTACTGCCTGTTCCTCCACTCGCGGTGAGTGCAGCAGATGAGGCGGCAACGCCATAGGTGGTGGAGAGAGCGCCGGGGGCAGAGAAGGAGATCGCCCCATTAACGGTGAGCGTTGCAGCCGTTGTGGTCTCAGAGTCGGTGACACCGACCTTGGTGGTGGTGACGATGACGCGGTAGCGGGAGGAGTTCTCTGCTGTGGTGAGTGAACTTAAGGTGAGCGTCGTTGTGGTGACACCAGAGATCCCGGCGCCATTGGAGAGATTGGAATAGCTCGCTCCGGCATCGACCGAGCGCTGCCATTGATAGGTAAGCGTCCCCGCATCAGGGGATGTGGCAGTGACCGAGAAGCTGGCACTTCTGGTGGCGGTGGTGGCGGTGTCGGTGGGCTGGGATGAGATCACCGGCTTTCTGATGGCCGTCGTGAAATACACGAAAGCAGAGGCCGTGGAACTTTCATAAGTCACACCATCACCGACTGCTTGCAACGTTGCGTAGTACTGGGTGGCGGGGGTGAGGTCGGTGCGCGAGCTTCCTGAGGAGAACGAGGTCGTAGTGGAGATCAGCGTGGCGGTTGCGGAGTCATAGAGACGAAGGGTGTGAGAGGAGGCATTGGTTGTATTAGTAAAGGTGAAGGTGGCGGTACTGGTCTCGGTGCTACTGACCGCAAGAGTGGTGGGGGTATCGAGGCCATTGAGGACGGTGGAGTTGTTGGTGACTGAGGCATTGGAAAATGAGGCGACATCGTTTCCAGTTGAATCTTGAACTGCATTTGCATCGTTACTCGCCGTCGGGTCTGAATATGAAACTGTTATCAATTGACCTACGCGAATTGTTGCTCCCAAATTCAAAGTCAAAGTCAATCCTGAAACCGATACGGAAGTGATCGTGATTGTTTCACTCCCGCCACGAGTCACAGTGAATGCACTAGCAGGAGCAGTTGTTGCAGAAATTGTTTCGTTAAATGTCATGACCAAGGTATTGCCGGCTGAAGGAACAACTGCAGTGCTCAAGGTCGGTGCCGTTACGTCGCCGACAGAGAGAGGGGTATTGACATATATTTGCAAACGAAAAGATGAAGGTGATGGACAACTGCCGTTATTGTATGGCGGAGAGCAGAAAGTCCAGTCTGGATGATAGCCGGCAGCGGGATTTCGTCCATAGGCAATTTCAGCAGTTTGATTTGAGGAGTGCTTGTTCCAGACAAAAACTGGTTTAGTGTTCGTGAGGTCGTGAACCTGAAAAGATCCATAGTCGCCAGGAGAGCTGGGAGTATCGTCAAAGTCATAGGTCGAGGCATTGCCGGGGGGCTTTAAGCCACTGACCGCTTGGGTGTAATTCCAATTCCACAACTCAAGCCTTCCGAGAAGATTCTTTCCGGATGTAACAGAGGAATTGTTTGAATAAACGTTCAAATCTGTCACATTTGCATGCACCACAAACTGCTGGGTAGCGCTATCAGAAGGGATGCGGAGGTTGGCTATCGTTGGCGAAACCGTAAGAGTTGTTGCGGAATCAGTATTGCCCGTGCTCCATTTGTAAAAGTCAACTTCAGCGCTTCTCGTATCGTTACTAATAGTGGTGTTGAGAAGATAGCGAACCCTTGAAAAATTGCTACTTACCGTATTTGCGCTGTCATTTGCACCAAGACCAAATCCAGATTCATAAATAATGCTTCCATTGGAATGTCGATTCTTTGAAGTCGTTCCGTAGATCTTGGTCCATGGATATCCATAAGTTCCTGCAATGGTTCCCCAATAGGCGACAACTCGGAAATAGTAGGTAGATGTCGCCAACAATGAGGAAACAGAATATGTGGTCACTGATGCGGTAACCGTGTCGACCACACTCCATGAAGTTCCTGTGGTTGAACTTTCGATTTGATAATGCGTCACTGATCCAGAGTCGGGCGCGGACCATGAGAGATTGACGGAGCTACCAGAGAGGCTTTGACTTATGTTTTGTGGTGCTGAAGGTGGAGTGCTTGATGGTGTGTACTGAATTATGACAAGTCCTGACCCACCACTTCCACCTGATCTTGCAGCCGTGGGATATCCACCTCCGTTTGGAGTACCGGCACCTCCACCACCACCACCTGTATTTGATGTTCCAGAAGTAGCCGCGTTAAAACTGCCCATCACGGAAGAAGTCCCCGTGTAGCCTCCACCGTTTCCACCGCCATTGACACCATTTCCCAATGCGCAAGGCCAAGTACCACTGGCGTGACATCCCGCTCCACCTCCGCCGCCATACGAAACGCCAGTTATCGATGAAGTTTCACCGATGCCACCATTACCAGCAATACCCCTGACGCTTGTGCTGTACACAGCATCGCCGCCGTTTCCTCCGGCACCACCGCCGCCACCTCCGGGGTATCCATATTGGTAATAAGTTGGAGATACTCCAGATGCAGCGCCACCATTTCCACCATTACTGCCAGTTCCTGCTACGGCCCCTATGCCCCCACCGCTACCGGACGCTCCTCCACCAGTTGCCGAAGAACCTGGAGCATTGGTCCATGATGCACCGAGTCCACCACCGCTTGCACTCACGCTAAGTCCGCTCGAAGTTTCACCATTTGTTCCGAGGCTGATTGCTCCAGCAATACTTATACTGGAACCGTTTCCTCCATTTCCGACAACAATCGAATTTGATGTTCCAGGTCGAACTGTTGCGCTGATTGATTCAGTCACCCCTCCACCGCCACCACCACCTGCAACCCAGACTCCTCCTCCGCCACCACCACCAACAACCACTATGCCCGCTCGAGTAACTCCTGTTGGCGAGGTCCAGACTGTTGTCCCTACTCTCTTAAATTCAACAACGCAATCGCCGCCGCTGAGGCGGTATGCAACAACGCTGTCAGAGTTACCAACGGTCTGATTACAGACACTGGGGTTTGTCCCTGTAGCCGTCACTGTTGCCGCACTGGCATTTGGTGTCATGGATGGTGTGATGATCGGCAGGATGCTGAGGACAAGTGCAAGAAGTATTGCCTTGGTAGCAACAGGTCGAAGTCGAGAGATTTCAATCATCATCGACTTGTCCGTCGCGTGACGAGGAAGGCCTGACTCGTCGTCACCTTCTCGGCGATGTTGAGGTTGGTGGGAGTGAGGGTAGCGGTGATGGTGACAGGTCTTCTGGTGGAAGGTCTATAGGAGCAGGTAGCAGTGAAGGGTGAGGAGAGTGCGGTCGATCTGGATTTGCAGTACTTGATGAGTTTGCCGTTGGCGCTAAAGCGCACTGACCCTGCAGTACTGGCGGTGATGGTGATGGTGTTGGTGGTCCCGAAGGTGAAGGTGGTCGATGAGAAGGAGATGGTGGCAGTAGCACTTCCTGTGGTGATGGTGATGCTCACCTGAGCTGAGGTCACTGCCTGATAGTTGGTATCACTGGCCTTGGTGGCAGTGATGAGACAGCTTCCCGTAGCAGTGGGTGTGAGGGTGACTCCTGAGACAGTGCAGTTTCCTGAGATGAGGTTCAGACTCACATCACCACTTCCTGATCCACCGCTGGTGGCAACGGTGAGGGTCTCGCCATAAGCGACGGTGGTGGAGGTGATGGTGAGGGTGGATTGGGTGGCCTGGGCAATCGTCAATGTGGCGGTGTCGTAGGAGAAGGCGTAGTTGGACACGGTTCCTGGTGAGAGCGAAGCACTGCTGGGAGTGATGGTGTAAGTGCCGGCGGTGGTGGGTGCGGTGGTGGAGTTATAGCCACCTATAGAGGTGAAGGTGTAGGTGAGGGCAGAGATGGAATCACTTCCTGCGAGCGTGCCGGAGGTGATCGAGTAGGTATTACTCACCGAGACCGCTGAGCCTGTATAGGTAGCAGACCTGTCGGCAGCTGTGATCGTGATGGTGCGCGAGTCGATGGTGAGAGTGAAGGAGTTGGTAGTTGCGGTCGCCGTATTGCTATCGGTGACGCGGACAGTGATGGCAGAAGATCCTGCAACGGTGGGGGTTCCCGAAATGATGCCTCCAGAACTCAAGGACAGACCTGAGGGAAGAGAGCCAGAGAAAAGAGAAAATGAGTTATTGCCAGACCCTCCGGATGCACTCAGGGTGAGGAAGTAGGAGCTTCCATAGGTTCCGGAAAGACCTGAGGACGGAGTTGTGATGGTGAGCGTTTCAGAGATGGTGAAGGACTGAGTAACTGATGTAGCGGCAGCGTAGGTAGCGTCGCCGGCCTGGTCAGCTTGGATGGAGCAGAGTCCTGCAGAGATGAGAGTGACAGTCGTACCGGAAGTCGTGCAGCGATTGGTCGTGGTCGATTGAAACGAAACTGTGAGGCTGGAAGAAGCAGTTGCCGATAAAGAGAAGGGACTCATGCCGAGGGTCTTGTTTGATGGTTGGGCAAAAGAGATCGTCTGCAGAGTCCTCGTGGCTTCGGCAGCCGTCGCAGAGGAGTTGGTGTCGTAAAGCTTGCTGCTCATGTCGACGGTTCGAGCAAAGACCCTGAAGTTGTAAGAAGTGGAGGAGTTCAGACCCGTTATCTGTGCTGTTGATGTTGCTCCAGGATCGAGAATACGAACCGTGGTGACTCCAGTAGTCCATGAAGATGTACTCGCCTTGTATTGAACGACATACTCAGTCGCAGTGACTCCACTTGGAGCATTCCAAGAGAGATTGGCAACGCCACTACCTCCTGAGGTGACGGTTAGGTTTAGAGGTGCACCTAGGTCAGGATTCTTCTGTCGCACATAGAGTTCAAATGCGAACTGCGCAGACTGTCCATTCTGTGTGGCACAACAACCTACGTAATTACCACTTGACCAGTTGTTGCTGTTGCTGTCATCAGCCAGTCCGATCCCACCGGTGACATCGTTGGAACTTTCGTCACCTTCCCCATTCTCATTCCAGCCAAAGCCAAATCTCGCCGGGCGAGGATTACTTGACGCCTGTCGATAGTTGATTCCCCACCACCGGAAGACAGACTGTGATCCAAACAGGTTGTTTCCGATTGGATCGTAGTTGGCCGAGTTGGCCGTGGTATAGCTTGAGGCAGGAGTGCGGAAAAGGCAACGGAGTGAATTTCTGAAGAGATCGACCAACTGCCTCGTCGTGATTCCCGTGCAGTTTCGAGACTCACCAAACTGTCCTGTGCCCGTGTTGTAGGTAGCGGCTCCATTCTGTAGTGAACTCAACGCTTCATCCCAGATGAAGCCATAGGTCGAACTTGTATAGCGTCCACCATAGGTGGAAGCGGCATACTGCGGAAAAATCGCCCGGATTCTCTCTGCATACACTCCGTTGAACGAGTCGTACTTGGCATCTGTCCCGGTGCCGTTGGAAGCGATTCTCGTTGGGACGAAAGTGCTTGAGTCTTCAACGCTAGCGATGTTGTCGACCGTTGCTTGTTCCCAAGACACTGTGTCACTAAATGCATATTTGTTCGTCGAATTTGTCCCCTTCATGGCAAGCATCCAGCCACCGTTGTCGGGACTTCGACTCATGAGGACGTACTGGAGACTCGGCGCTCCTCCGATCATGATCCAGTAGTTGCCATCCGTCGTCGTTCCATAGAGGTTGTAGATCTCTTGGGGTGAGTACGCGGGGCAGAGGGCGCTATAGCCGATCTGGCAGGAATCTGTTTGGAATGGGGAACTCAATAAGGCAGCAGCGGTTGTAGCAAGATTGCTAGAGGTAATGGCAGTAGCTGACCCAGTGGCATCCCAGTAGAGATCAAAATATGCAGCACCGCTAAATTCACCGAAGAACATCTGAATCGGGTAGACCTGACCCGCAACAAATGTGAAAGATCCAGAGATGCTGCTACTGCCGGCAAAATTCTGAATCACTGAGGTGTTTCCAATTCTCAAGACGAAGGAGTCGTCTGCATTTCCGCTGAAGTTCACGGTCCCCGTCTTGGGTCCGAGAATGAACCCCGTGTAGTAGCCCACGAAGTTGTCAGAGTTGCACCCTGCTGGACCAGAGTTCGACCAACTGATGGAAGTTGATGTCAACTTGCCAGTGTTACAGGTGACGGTTATCGCTGGGTTTACCAGGTCCTTATCCCCGCTTGATCTGGTTTCATTGCGATAGAAGGCATTCAAGCCATCTCCGTTGGCAGTTGACACCTCCATGAGCGACGGCGCGAAGATGGGGAGCAGAGTTACTAAGAGCGAGAGTGTCACGACACGATGGAGAATGCGACGCAATGAGGATGAAGATCTTCCTGGCCATTGCAAGGGACCGAAAATTCTCTTGGTGCGGGAGGTGGGACTTGAACCCACACGTCCGAAGACACAGGTTCCTAAGACCTGCGTGTCTGCCATTTCACCACTCCCGCGCACGGCGAGGAATCATCCTCACCAGGTCTCTTGATTCACTGGATACGGAAAAACACCACTTTTCTCTCGTGGAAACCAAGCCTAAGGCTAAATCAACACCTCGGTAAATGCCTAAACGCTACCCTTGCGCTGGTGAGCGTTGAGATTTCATTAGCGAAAGCCGTCTCCGCCGCCCTAGACCGAGCGGTGGCCTCGGGGGCCCTGCCAGAGGGTCAATCCGCCACTTTCACAGCAGAGAAAATCCCCCTGGAACGGCCGAAGAATCGTGACCATGGCGACTTTGCTACATCTATCGCGCTCGTCCTTGCAAAGAGCCTGGGTAGGAATCCTCGTGATGTTGCAGCGATCATCGCCAAAGAGTTGGAGAGTGAATCTTCGTTATCAAAAGTCGAGATCGCAGGGCCCGGATTCATCAACTTCACACTCAATAGCGCGAGCCAGGGCGAGATCATCGAATCGATTCTTGAAAAGCGGGAGTCATTTGGTCGGGTGAGAGATCTTGCTGGAATGAAGATCAACTTGGAATTTATCTCCGCTAACCCCACAGGCCCGATACATCTCGGTCACACCAGATGGGCTGCAGTAGGCGATGCACTTGGACGGATTTTGATTGCGGCTGGCGCCGAAGTAACGAGAGAGTTTTACATCAATGATCGCGGTGTGCAGATGGATCTCTTTGGCGCATCTCTACGCGCCAGTGCTCTTGGAATCGCGCGACCTGAAGAGGGCTATCAAGGAGTATATATCGATGAGATTGCTCGCGACATTATGGGCGTTCATCCGGAGTATGCGACGTTGCCAGAGCGAGATTCAATAGTTGCATTTCGCGAGGCAGGTTATGCCCATCAGTTAGCAGAACAGAAGGAAGTGGTGAAGCGCTTTGGGACACAAATAGATATCTGGTTCTCTGAGCGAGAACTTCATCAAGGTGACTCTGTCCTGGACGCCACAATAAAAAGGTATAGAAAGCAAGGAAATGTCTTCGAATCAGAAGGCGCGCTCTGGCTTCGCACTTCGACCTATGGCGACGATAAGGATCGAGTGCTGAAGAAATCCAGCGGTGAGTACACCTATTTCGCAAGCGATACTGCCTATTATTTGAATAAGCGCTCGCGCGGTTTTGATCTCGCCATCTACATGCTGGGCGCAGATCACCATGGATATATAGGCAGGTTGAAGGCAACTGCGGCCTGCGCGGGTGATGATCCACACCGCAATATCGAGATATTGATCGGTCAGATGGTGAAGATCATTGAAGGTGGGGAGGAGATCAAACTCTCTAAGCGTGCTGGGACCATAGTCACTCTTGAAGATCTCGTGGAGAAGGTCGGGGTAGATGCGGCACGATATACCTTGATTCGTTTTCCGGTGGAGACTCCGATGGTTGTCGATGTCGATCTCTTGAAGAAGCACACCAATGAGAATCCGGTCTATTACGTTCAATATGCCCATGCACGCATTTCAGCGCTACTTCGTAATGCTTCAGATCTTGGTGTGAAGTTTGGGGTTCAGGCTCTTGATCCCGCACTTCTCTCCCATGAGCGAGAGCGGGAGTTGATCGGTGCGCTCGCCCAATTCCCGACCGTAGTTTCCAGCGCTGCAGAAACTAGAGCGCCACATCGCATCGCTCGCTACATCGAAGAACTTGCTGGGACTTATCACGGCTTCTACTCCGATTGCAGAGTTCTCCCGATGAGCGGTGAAGCGCCATCGGCTTTGCACTCAGCTCGTGTGACTCTCTGTGATGCAACCCGACAGGTGATTGCAAATGCCCTCGGCCTTCTTGGCGTCACTGCGCCGGAGCGGATGTAGCGATGAACCAGAAGAGCCCGATTGAGGCGAAGATTCTCTCGAGCAACGCATCTTTTACCGAAGGTGAGTTCGCCGTTGCGGGAATGAAGGCAACTGAACTTGCCAAGGAATTTGGCACACCTGCCTTTATTATCGATGAAGCGGATTTTGACTTGCGTGCCAACGCATTTCGACAAGCGCTAGAGAATAGTTTCGGTGAGCGAGCGGGCGCTTGTTATTACGCCGCGAAAGCCTTTATCTCTATCGAAATTGCAAAGTGGGTAGAACGTGCCGGGCTCTCACTCGATGTCTGCACTGGAGGCGAATTAGAGGTGGCGCTCGCCGCAAAGTTTCCGCCAGAGCGAATCGAGTTCCATGGAAATAACAAATCTGAAGCTGAGATAGCCCGCGCCATCGAAGTCGGTGTGGGGAAAATCGTTGCCGATAGCGAGATTGAACTTGAGCGAATCAACCAAATAGCTTCTGCCAAGGGAATCACACAGAAAGTATTGATTCGCGTAACACCGGGGGTCGAGGCGCATACCCACCAATACATCGCCACCGCCCATGAGGATGTGAAGTTTGGCTTCTCTATCGCGTCAGGTGCTGCGCTTCGCGCTGTGAAGATTGGTCTCCTCGCTTCAAATCTTGAAGTTGGTGGAGTTCATTTTCATATTGGTTCACAGATCATGGGTGTCGAGGGATTTGATCTCGCTATTGAACGTACATCTGCATTTCTTAAGAGCGTTAAGGAAGAAGCAGGTCAAGAACTTACTGAGATGGTCATCGGGGGCGGTTTTGCTATTGCCTATGTTGCGGGTGATGAATCAAGTGATGCAAAGGAAGTCTTGGCTCACCTCTTTGGCGCAGTGAAGCGCTCTGCCGAGAAGGCGGAGATTTCGATGCCGCGAGTTTCGATTGAACCTGGGCGCGCCATTGTCGGGCTGACGACCGCGACGCTTTATCGAGTCGGCACAGTCAAGAAAGTTGAGCTGGATAATGGTTCACGAAATTATGTGGCGGTCGATGGCGGAATGAGCGACAACATCAGGACATCGCTCTATGATGCTGAATATTCTGTTGCTCTTGCCAATCGAACTTCCTCGGCACCGTTGGTCGCATCTCGCGTCGTAGGTAAACATTGCGAGAGTGGCGACATCATCGTCCGTGACTGCGACCTTCCAGGTGATCTGACTCCTGGTGACTTACTCGTTACTCCTGCTACAGGCGCTTATGGTCGAAGCATGGCAAGCAACTACAATCATCTTCCTAGACCACCGGTGATCGCAGTGAGAGATGGAAGGGCACGAGTTATCTTGCGCCGTGAGACTCATGCTGATCTCCTCTCCCTTGAAGTCTCGCAAGAAGGGCAGAGTTGATGAGCGCTAACTCAGTCATCAAAGTCGGTTTGCTCGGCGCTGGAACTGTTGGCGCTGAAGTCGCACGATTGATCCAATCAGATCAGAGCGATCTCGCCGCCCGATCGGGAGCAGCGATAGAGGTCGTTGCGATTGGCGTTCGAGATAAAGCCAAGGATCGCCCTGGAGTTGCAAAGAATTTGTTGACTGAGGATCTCGATTTGGTCGTCATACACCCTGAGGTGGAGATCGTCATTGAAGTAATGGGTGGGATAGAGCCAGCGAGAACTTTGATTCTCAAGGCGCTGAATGCGAAGAAGTCGGTGGTGACGGCCAATAAGGCTCTTCTGGCAAAACATGGCGCTGAGGTTTTTGCTGCGGCAAAAGCCAATGGTGTTGATCTCTATTACGAAGCAGCTGTGGCAGGGGCAATCCCAATCGTTCGTCCACTTCGTGAATCAATCGTTGGTGATCGGGTGCGGCGAGTGATGGGTATCGTCAACGGAACGACCAACTACATACTCACCAAGATGGATGAAGAAGGCGCTTCATATGACTCAGTTTTGAAAGAGGCGCAGCGACTTGGGTATGCCGAATCTGATCCCACCGCCGATGTGGAAGGTCATGATGCAGCAGCGAAGATTGCGATTCTTGCTTCCCTCGCTTTCCATACTTCTGTAGGGATAGATGATGTCTTTGCCTCGGGGATTTCGAAGTTAACCTCACGAGATATTGAGATAGCGCGCGCTATCGACCACGTGATCAAACTTCTTGCTATAGCTGAAGTTACTGAGAAGGGCGCAGTCTCGGTACGAGTACATCCAACATTGATTCCACGAAGTCATCCACTCGCCGCAGTAAGAAATGCTTTTAATGCGGTATTCGTCGAAGCGAAATCAGCGGGTGAGTTGATGTTCTATGGTCGTGGCGCAGGTGGTGCGCCGACTGCAAGCGCCGTACTTGGAGATCTCGTGGCAATCGCTCGACATATCTCCTTTGGCGGACTTGGTGGACGCGAGAGTGATTATGCAGATCTGCCTATCGCCTCGATGCAAGAAGTGGCGACTCGCTATCTGATTCGCCTTGATGTCGCAGATCGCCCCGGCGTACTTGCGGGAGTTGCACAGACTTTTGCTCAGCATGGCGTTTCGATTCAGACGGTGCGCCAGAGTGGGCGCGGTGAAGATGCAGAACTTGTGATCATGACCCATTCGGCACTCGATAAAGATCTCGCTTCAACGGTCGCTGAACTTGAGAGCCTTGATATGGTCAAGAGCGTTGAAAGCGTCCTTCGCGTTGAAGGCGTTGACCCTTCCGATTCAAGTTCAAATTCGGCCGGGAAGTAGAAGATGGGATCACTTTCTAACCTATTTTCCACTCTGACCGGAAAGCGTGGCGCGCATCAATGGCGCGGCGTCATTGAGGAGTATCGCCATCGTCTTCCAGTTTCGAAGAAGACCCCCGTCGTCACACTCTGTGAGGGTGGCACACCTCTTATCTACGGATGTGAACTCTCATCCCGCCTTCGCGGTGATGTCTGGCTTAAGTTTGAAGGAGCCAACCCGACCGGATCTTTCAAAGATCGCGGCATGACGATGGCCATCTCAAAAGCTGCAGAAGCGGGATCAAAGGCAGTGATCTGTGCTTCCACTGGAAACACAAGCGCATCAGCAGCCGCCTATGCATCAAAGGCAGGAATGCTTCCCGTGGTCTTGATACCGCAAGGAAAGATCGCGATGGGAAAGCTCGCTCAGGCGATCGCGCATGGCGCGAAGATCTTGCAAGTTGATGGAAACTTCGATGATTGTCTTACTCTCGCTAAAGATCTCGCAGATAACTATCCCGTCGCCTTGGTCAACTCAGTAAACCCCGATCGAATAGAAGGGCAGAAGACCGCATCCTTTGAAGTTATCGATGCGCTGGGATTTGCGCCAGACATTCATGCGCTCCCGGTAGGAAATGCCGGAAACATCACTGCATATTGGCGCGGCTATCAGGAGTACAAGACGGATGGACTATCAAAGAGCCTTCCAGCGATGTGGGGATTTCAAGCATCAGGCGCGGCACCAATCGTTCGTGGCGAGGTAGTGAAGAATCCTGAAACCATCGCAACTGCGATCCGAATTGGAAATCCCGCATCATGGCAGCAGGCCGAAGACGCTCGCGATCAATCGGGTGGAATCATTGATGAGGTCAGTGATGAGGAGATCCTCTCTGCCTATCGTCTCGTTGCTTCAAAAGAAGGTGTCTTCTGTGAACCTTCTAGCGCTGCTGGAATCGCCGGATTAATCAAATACCAAGCGCAAGGAAAACTCCCAGCGGGTAAGAAGATTGTCATTACCGTGACAGGTAATGGACTCAAAGATGTCCAATGGGTGCTCAATGATGTCGTCGATCCGCTGGTGATTCCGGTCGATGCAAAAGTTGCAGCAGATGCTCTTGGTTTATCGTGAGTACTAGCGCAAGAACTAGCGCAGCTGAGAGAATGAGTTCATGATGGCGCGGGCAAAACACCGACAACGGATTACCTTCAAAGCCACGCCGCAACAGGTAAAGGTGAGCGGCAGTATCGCCAATCTTGGCCCTGGCTTTGACAGCCTTGCTTTAGCGGTTGAGCTTCGAGATATTTATGTTGCTCAGATCCTTGATGAAGAAGCATTTGATATCGATGTGACGGGTGAAGGTGCAGACGAGGTCGCAAGAGATAAGAAGAATCTCGTCATTAGGGCGATGTTTCGTGGCTTTGACTTCCTTGGTGGCAAACCAGATGGGATAGCGCTTCGCCAACTCAATGAGATTCCCCATGGGCGCGGTCTTGGTTCTTCCGCTGCAGCAATCGTCGGAGGACTCGCGCTAGCTCGTTCACTTGTTCTCAATGGCAATCAGATGATGAGTGATGACGATTTGATCGCGCTCGCTACAGATATGGAAGGTCACCCCGATAATGTCGCTGCTGCAACATTGGGTGGCGCGACGATTGCATGGGTAGAAGATCGTACGGGGGTTGCTACTGGCTGTGCAGTGACAAGCGCGGTGGATCCTCGAATCTCGGTCTTGGCGCTGATTCCTGAAGGATCGCTCTCTACTTCTAAATCGCGAAAGATCCTCCCTGAGGTCATCTCTCATGCCGATGCCACGTTCAATCTCTCAAGAACTGCACTATTAGTCCATGCCTTACAGTCACGCCCAGACCTCTTGCTCGCTGCGACCGAGGATCGACTCCATCAAGGTTATCGACGCGAAGTTATGGTCAAGACAGTTGATCTCGTGACAAAACTTCGAAGTGCAGGTGTTGCTGCCGTCGTTTCAGGTGCGGGTCCATCGGTTGTTCTCTTCGATACCGGTGATAAGAATGAACGTGAAGAGATCATTAGGGCAGCGGGAGATCACTTTGTAGCAAGGGAACTTGAAGTCGCTCGAACCGGGGTTGAGAGCTCGGCAATCTAGGCTCAATTTCGACCGCCAAGAGCAAGACTTCTTTGGTTTTGACGAAAGTTGGCTCCGTGCTAGTCTTTGGCATCTGGTCTAGAAGTTAGTCACAAAGAGGCCGGTTCTTAAAAAGACCACTCAATCCGATCTCTAGCCAGATGTTCTGACTAAAACCCCATGGTGTCATTAATCAGGGGTAATCCACGAAATACGTAGTCCATCTATGACTACAGAAGAGACATGAGTTAATGAGCGATACCGCTACTAAAGCCCGCAAGGATGTCACTGACCTTTCATCTATGGCAGTGGCCGATCTACGAAAGACCGCCCTAGCACTCGGAATAGAGGGCGCGACAGATATGAAGAAGGCAGACCTAGTCAAAGCGATAGGTGACCTTCAAGCAGCAAACCGAGAAGCATCTCGCCTCGAGCGAGAAGCGAAGCGCGCCGAGCGAATGGCGCGACGACAAGAGAAGTCATCCCGCAGAAATAACGACGAACGCGGCGAGCAAGACAATCACGATGAAAGTGATGGAGAAGATATGAATGAGAATTCAGATGATTCGGTAGATAACACCCGCGGATCGGAAAGTCGCGAGAACGATCGTGACGACCGCACTCGACGAGACAGTTATTCAGATCGCGGAGATCGCGGAGATCGTGGCGATAGGGGCGATAGGGGGGATAGAGGCGGTCGATTTGATCGACGCGATCGATTCCGTAGAGATCGCGGACGCGAGAGAGATATCGAGATTCGCGAGGACGATGTTCTCGTACCAGTGAGCGGCCTTCTCGATATTCTCGAGAATTACGCCTTCCTTCGCACCAGCGGCTACCTACCTGGCCCACAAGATGTCTATGTCTCACTTCAGCAAGTCCGACGCTATGGACTTCGAAAAGGTGATGTCATACAAGGATCGGTTCGCGAGCCACGCGAAGGCGAGCGACGCGAGAAGTTCAATGCACTCGTCAAGATCGAGACAGTTAATGGAATGGAACCAGATTCGGTGCGCGACCGAGTCGATTTCACAAAGTTGGTTCCGCTTTATCCGCAGGATCGTCTCCGACTTGAGACCCAACCGAACATTCTCACCACCCGCGTTATCGATCTCGTCGCACCGATCGGTAAAGGACAGCGTGGATTGATCGTCTCGCCACCCAAGGCGGGAAAGACCATGGTCTTGCAGGCGATTGCTAATGCGATCACTGAGAACAATCCAGAATGTCACTTGATGGTTGTTCTTGTCGATGAGCGTCCAGAAGAAGTCACAGATATGCAACGTTCGGTCAAGGGAGAGGTCATCGCCTCCACCTTCGATCGTCCGGCAGATGATCACACCACAGTTGCCGAACTTGCTATCGAGCGAGCAAAGCGACTGGTTGAACTTGGACATGATGTTGTCGTTCTTCTCGACTCGATCACTCGACTCGGCCGCGCCTACAACATCGCGGCACCTGCATCAGGTCGAATTCTTTCGGGTGGTGTCGATTCTGCTGCGCTCTACCCACCAAAGAAGTTCTTCGGTGCAGCAAGAAATATCGAAGATGGTGGATCACTCACCATTCTCGCGACCGCGCTTGTTGAGACTGGTTCGAAGATGGATGAAGTTATCTTCGAAGAGTTCAAAGGCACTGGAAACATGGAACTCAAACTCGATCGAAAGTTTGCCGATAAGCGAATCTTCCCAGCGGTCGATGTCGATGCCTCGGGTACTCGTAAGGAAGAGATCCTTATGGGACAAGAGGAGCTCAATATCGTCTGGAAGCTTCGTCGAGTGCTTCACGCCCTCGATTCACAGCAAGCCCTGGAACTCCTTCTTGAGAAGATGAAGGGCACAAAGTCGAATGTCGAGTTCTTGATGCAGGTTCAGAAGACGACTGTTGGACCAACCGCAGAGGATCAGGTCAAGTAAGAGATAGATGAGTCAAGAGTCAGAGTGAGCGGACGCTCACTTCGATTTCGTTCTCCACTTGACTCTCGGTAACCTTCACCTACTCATCCGAGAAATCTTGGGCCTTGGCTCGAGAGACGAGAATGAGCCCAGAACTGATATTGCTGGTTCACTGAATCGCTTTGATGTGAAGCGATGAAGACCCAGCGAGAGAGAAGTAAAGAAAATGAAACCAGAGATCCACCCCTCCTATGTGGAGACCACAGTGACCTGTGGTTGCGGCGAGACCTTCATTACTCGCTCGACTGTTGTGAGCGGCTCGCTCTTTGTCGAAGTCTGTTCGGTCTGCCATCCCTTCTACACCGGCAAGCAACGCATCCTTGATACTGGTGGTCGCGTCGCCCGATTTGAAGAGCGCTTGAAGAAGAGCGCAGCAAAGGGCGCAAAGAAGACCGCTAAGTAACGCGCTCCACGTCAGAATCCCTAGGGAATCCCATGAGTGAGCGTTTTGCTTCGATGCCAGAGATCCTCGCCGAATACGAGGAGCTCGAGCGGAAGATGGCCGATCCCGCCATTCACTCTGATCAGGGCAAAGCCCGTCAATTTGGAAAGCGTTATGCCCAACTTGGTCCAATCATCGCTGGATATAAAGCGTGGAAATCTGCTGACGACGATCTCGCTGCAGCCAAAGAACTTGCAGCAACCGATCCAGATTTTGCGGCTGAACTTCCGTCGCTTGAAATCAAGGCGGCACAAGCGGCCGAGCATCTTGAAGAACTTCTTCTGCCTCGCGATCCCAATGATGATCGCGATGTGATTCTTGAGATCAAGGCAGGAGCCGGCGGAGAAGAGTCCGCGCTCTTTGCTGGAGATCTGCTTCGCATGTACCTGCGATATGCCGAGCGTCAAGGATGGAAGACAGAGATCATCGACGCAACTGAGAGTGATCTCGGTGGTTACAAAGATATCTCTGTTGCCGTGAAGTCAAGGGGCGTTCCTGAACCAGGACAAGGTCCCTTTGCAAAGTTGAAGTTTGAAGGTGGCGTTCATCGCGTTCAGCGAGTTCCAGAGACAGAGAGCCAAGGGAGAATTCATACCTCTGCCGCGGGCGTTCTTGTCCTACCTGAAGCTGAAGAGATCGAAGTTGAGATCAATATGAACGAGCTCCGTATCGATGTCTATCGCTCATCCGGACCAGGTGGTCAGAGCGTCAACACCACCGACTCTGCAGTTCGAATCACTCATATCCCAACAGGAATCGTTGTCTCCTGCCAGAACGAGAAGAGCCAGCTACAGAACAAGGAATCGGCGCTTCGCATTCTTCGCGCGAGGCTTCTTGCTGCGGCGCAAGAGGCTGCAGATGCCGAGGCTGCTGCCACAAGGAAGTCACAGGTGAGAACAGTGGATCGAAGTGAGCGTATCCGTACCTATAACTTCCCAGAGAATCGAATCAGCGACCATAGAGTCAATTACAAGGCGAATAACCTCGATGCTGTAATCAATGGTGATTTGGATGGCGTCATCGATTCACTTCTCGCTGCGGATAAAGCAGAGAAACTCGCCGCTGCGAGCGCCTGATTTTGTGAGCGCCTGATTTTGTGAGCGAAGGGACTCTCTCGCTTCGAGCAATACTTGCGAGCGCCAAAAGCAAGCTTCGAGAAAATCAGATCAATGAAGTTGACGGCGAACTTCTCCTTGCTCATCTCCTCGGAATCACCCGCATGCAATTGCATGGCACAGTGCCGATGGTTGAGGGCGATGCGCTCAATCACCTATCGGATGAACTCAATGAATTAATTGCAGAACGTATCTCGGGTATTCCTACTCAATATTTGATAGGTGAAGCTCCGTTCCGCCACTTAGTTCTTGACGTTGGGCCGGGAGTATTGATTCCTCGTCCGGAAACTGAAGGATTGGTCGCACTGGCATTGGATCGAATCGCTTCAAAGTTCAAGGCTTCCAGTGAGCGGTTAAGTGTTGTCGATTTGGGTGCAGGATCGGGATGTATCGCGATCTCCTTAGCGCAAGAAGGAAGAGATCTTGGCGCTGCGCTTTCGATCATCGCAGTGGAGCCGTCGAGTGAGGCTCATCCTTACCTTGAGAGGAATATTGCGAAGTACGAAGTCGATGTGCGGGTCGTGAAAGAAGATGCAGAAGTTGCGTTAGTAGGTGTGAAGTCTGATCTCGTTGTTGCGAATCCACCCTATATTCCAGATCACTTAGCAACAAGTGGTGATCTGCCAAGAGAACTCAAGAGTGAGCCGTCAATGGCACTCTATGGCGGAATCGACGGGATGCAAGTTCCGAAGCTCTTTATCGATGCAGCGGCACGGATTCTGAAAAGTGGTGGGGATCTAGTTATGGAGCATGAAGAGAGTCAGCGAGCTGAGTTGATGGAATATCTCTCGCACGATTTCATCCACGTTGGATCT
>Ga0194124_10003030_pt1 | contig 18120 bp, 16 predicted proteins | sample TA2KigCas0mmetaG_FD_148605 | JGI IMG/M metagenome (GOLD analysis project Ga0194124, IMG submission 148605) | Freshwater microbial communities from Lake Tanganyika, Tanzania - TA2015031 Kigoma Deep Cast 0m | ecosystem: Environmental > Aquatic > Freshwater > Lake | place: Tanzania: Lake...
CGGCCGGCGGTTCAAGTTCCTGAACGTGATCGACGAGCACAGCCGCCTCTGCCTGGCGATCCGGGTGGGAAGGCGCTGCAAGGCCAAGGACGTGGTGGCGGTGCTGGAGGGACTCACCAGCCTCTATCCCGCACCGAGGTTCATCCGCAGCGACAACGGGCCCGAGTTCATCGCCCACGCCCTACGGCGCTGGTGCAAGAGCGGCGGTATGACGACCGACTACATCGAGCCAGACTCCTCGTGGCAGAACGGCTTTGCCGAGTCATTTAACAGTCGGTTCAGGGATGAGGGGCTCAACACTGAACTGTTTGCCACCGTGGCTGAGGCTCAGGGCTTGGCCAACCGCTGGCGCTAGGAGCCCAACACCCTCAGGCCTCATTCGGCTCTCCAGGGGCGTACACCCCTGGAGGCAGCTCAACCAGCTGCTGCATAACCACCCACTCTCATTGTGCCTGGACCAATGAAGGAGGTCACGTCAGTGGCATAGGGGGCGCTACAATGTTAGAATACTGGTTTATATTATATATCAATGCAACTGCCGGATCTTGCTAAAAGTACTTGTCCACTCAGGAATGCATTGGCATGCGTGAGCAATTTGAGGTATTAAGAGCGATCAGCTATTACAAGAAGAATGGTCAAGACCCACCATATGACGGGGTTTTTCAGAAGAGGTACGAGGCTCTATTTTGTTCTAAAATGTCCTCAGTTAAGGGTTACGCCCGAGCTGTAGCGACAGGATCTACTGCATGCTACCTCGCATTAAAAACTCTGAATTTGGAGAGTGGGAGTGAGGTAATAATGTCACCTGTAACTGACAGTAGCACCTTATTCGCAATAGTTGAGTGTGGCCTTAAACCCGTAATAGCCAATTGTAAACTTAACTCCTATAATATTTGCGTTGAATCTGTATCTCGCCTTATATCAGCCAGGACCAGCGCTATGTATATTGTACACGCTGCAGGGGACCCTGCAGACATTGTTCAGTTGAAAGAGCTGGCTGCCAAACATTCGCTAAGAATAATTGAGGATATTAGTCAATCACCGTTTGCAGCAGTATTTTCAGGTAGCCAGTTCTTGGGTCATGTTGGCACGTTTGGTGATATCAGCGCTTGTTTCACTATGTACCGAAAAACCCTCCAAACGGGCTCAAGTGGTGGCATTGTCTATACTCAGTCGAGGGATTTATATCACAAACTACTGGAGTACTCAGATCGTGGCAAACCAATTTGGTCTGATGGATATGACCAGCGTGATCCCGGTCAGGCGTCTCTTGTATCCTTAAACTACAATACAAATGAGCTTGGTTGTGCTACTGGTATAGCATCACTCAAGCGAATTGACGATGTGATCAAAAAAAAACAGGATTTCAAAGCTAAGATATATAATATTATTGGATATTACCCACAATTAATACTATCGATATTTGAAAATCACTCTTCACCTTTTTTAGCCAGTCTTTTTTACTGAGAGTGCCATGAGTTTGAAGCAATCATATATCGACAGGCTTAAAAGTTGTGGTGTCTCACTCTCGCCTAGCTATGCATGTTATGTTCATAAATGGAACATAACCCGTCGGCTGTCTGTGCGACATGATTCAGTCAATGCTGAATCCAATCACTTGAGAGGTATTAACTTGTTCCTAAATGAAAAGTGCAACTGGAGGCACGTACTTCAACTAAGAAAGGCTCTCCGTGCTACATTCGGGTGCTAACAATGAAAATATTATTCCTAAGTCGAGAACTTAATAAGAATGACTTCGGTTCCTCTCTCGAATTATTTGGATCCATAAAGTATGAAGCGTCGGCAGAAATTGAGACTCTGAATTCATATGATCTAGCCATAAGTTATTGTTATGACTGGATACTAAAAAACCAGACCATAGGCGAACTGGGTTGCCGAATTGTAAATGTTCACCCTTCTCTGCTTCCTTACGGCAGAGGTATATATCCAATATTATGGGCATCAGCAGAGGATACCCCATTTGGATGCACAATACACACTATAGAAACATCAGCGATAGACTCTGGTCGCATCATACTTCAACGGCAATTAGAATTAAGCAGTTCGGCTACACTCAGGCAAGCCCATGCAGCTCTACTCTCAGCATCAAGATCCTTGCTACTTGAATCACTAGTGTCAGCAAGCATCTTCATGCCAGAAAGTAAAATGAAACTGCAAGACCCCTCTATTCAGTCTGTCTCTTACAGGAGCCGAAAGCAATCCGATTATCTCTTCAGCCGATTACCGCTAGGCTGGGATACATCATTAGGAGATGTCAGAAGGGTTTATCTCGAACTTTAGACCTAGGCAAAGCCTTTTCCGGGACCGAGACTTGCCCCTTGGATGTTACTAGATGTGTAGTCCCACCAGGTTATTCAGCTATATTTAAAATTGATATTGTAGTCCTCTCATATATCTTATATCATCTTGTTCTAATATTATTTCTGATAGTGTCAGTATCTTCTGCTCTAGTATACATTCTATTCTAATTAAATTCGCATTGCTTCTCAGTGAATGGTAATTCTTGAGATCCAGTTCTGAGAAAATGAAACTACTTGTTACTACTATAGATATAGACTTAAAATCTGATGTTTTAATTCTACTCTCTAATGCTGCGTATGTCTTAGGTATGCAAAACTCCACGATCGGCAGTGGATATATACGGCTCGATCTCGCCATGTAATCTCGCATATAGCAGCCCTGAATCGATATCGGTATGTGAAAACCCCCAAAGCTGCGAGGCATTGAATATGTAAGAACTCTATCATCCATTCTTCAAAACTCTGTGTATAACGCTTGCCCACCGAAATTGCGGCGACTTTGTCCAGCCTCTATAATATACACCATTCTTTCTATCTTCTGTTGAATGTGGAGAGTCAGGTGAAAATATTGATTTAAATCTTATATTGACTGATATCCTGGTAGCTTCTGTGTGATTTATAGTATTCCCATGTATCAATGATGGTGGAAAAATCAAATACTCCCCAACCTCCATACTCATAAATTTACCGTACCGCTGAATCGTCTCAGGATCGTCATAATCCACATCGAACTTGTTCCTCACTAAGTTGTTATAGTATCTTTCCGAGGATTCCTCGTTATAAATAAACATAGAGTTTGACTCATATGCCTTTGTCAAGGGAATCCACAGATTAAGTTGGAATGGCGAGTCCCCACTGTTGCAATCTGAATGAGCTCGTAACAATGATGTGGTGTCATCAGGCATCTGTATGCTTATATTCATTTTAGTCTGTATAAGTATATCTGGTCCCAAGAGTGAACACAATGGCTCGAAAAGCTCATCCTTAAGCATATTATCTAGATCAAGTCTATTCAAATCACTAAATGATTTTAACCGCACCTGATTGATGTCTCGTGGTGTGATATAATTATGCAGTTTACTTAGATCTGGGCCCAACGCAAGATTCGTGTGATCTTCAATACTCTCCCTTACTGTATTTACAAGTAAACGTACTAATTCTTCCGATTTAAATCTTTTTATCACTATGATGTCATTCATTCTACTTCACAAAGACTGTCAACTCTACACTTACACGTATCTTATCCGAATCATTTGGCGCTCCTCCATGAAGCAGGTTGTCATCAAAAACTACTGCAGACCCCACCGGTACATCCAACAGAAATAGCTTATCTCTGCCAGGTCCATCTACTATTTTAGGTCTTGCCTTTCCTTTTCCATCTGTTGATATCATGTATTTATAAGACTTCTGTCTGTGAGACTTAGGCATTACCAGGAGACCATTCCTCCCAATTGCAGTCTCCAAAGGTAACCACATCTTAAAGCGCCTTCTATATTCAGATGGTATCACCCACTTGTTTGCTTCCCAAAACCACGAGTCGCAATGTAATGGGCCAATATCACAATCCCTTCCTGGCCTTACAATTCTCCAATATATCTCAGATTGTCCATAACCCTCCTCATCACTTATTAATGTCTCACCAAAAAATTTTGAAAAGAAAAAAATCTCAAGATATCTTGATAAGTAATCTAAATAATGCCCATTTATTAGCCTATCATTCTTACTTGCTATTTGTTCATGCACAAATGGAACAGTTTCGTATCTCATTACAAAATCGGACCAGCCAAGAAAACGCCCCTTTCCCAAATTCTCGTTGCACCTTTCTATAATTGAATCTCTCAACATTTCTATTACAACACTACTTAAGTTATCCACAACAATATAACCATCCATGCTCAATTGATGTTTCAACATAGCAATATCTTCTTTGCATTGAAGACCCTTATTCTTCGTATTACACATAAGGTCCCTTGATGAAGTCCGGTCAGTAACTTGATTCATGATTCCCATTTAAGATCTCCTTTAACTTTACTAATCTAGACCAAGTTACCTTTACTGGCAAAATACTTGCTCATGTAGCATAATAATCTTCTACAGAGAGTCTACAATCTGCCTTACCTGAAGTATTACATCATCTATATCGTATCGATAGTTGTAAAGTGCTATCCTGCCAGCGTTGAAGTGGTTGTTATTGCATAGATCAATATACTTCCGGTGGGTGGATCTATATACATCCGAAGGCATCGGGTAATATTTGCCCGCATTAAGTTCAGGGTATTCTAAGCTTATCAGAGTATGTGGTGAAGAGTACTGAGTAAACTTCTTATACTCGACAACCCTTGTATATTCTTCATCACCGCAGTAATATGAAAAATACGTATTTTCCGGCAATACAAACTCGGTAGGCAGTATTAAGTACTCAATTCTTCTTCCAATATATTTAAGTGCTCCATGTTCATTATCAAATATGTCGTCTAATGGAGCCGTATTTACAATAATATCAAAACTTTCCCACTCTCCTCCGTACTGTACTGATAATGTCCCAGGATCAACTCTCTGAACAACTGTTTTTATATGCTTGCATAGTTCACTTGCCTCATCAAAAAATGCATTATAACCATCATAATTAGTCGGATAAGCTGATATAGCTGTATCCCATCCTTCACGCCCCCCACGCTTGATAGCTACTCCTTTAGGGGACCATGAAAAGTCATCGATCTCTGTGCAACTTGACACCTGCCACATTTTCTTAGAATATTCACGTACAAACTTCTCATATAGTGTACCACCTATTGATCTAATCCAAAAGTCTTCGTAGTCTGTTGACTTAGCTTCTAATAGTGGCGATCCCTCTGTAAGCATAAACTCTGCGTTTTTATAATCGTTTTCTAAATTATCTAATTCATCGTATATAATATCTGCCTCTGGCATTCTACTTATATCATCATAATGAATAGGATAGCTGTAGAACTGATGGTCAGCGCTGACATACGAGACGAATTCATGTTCTTTGCAGAGCCTCATCGGAAGCTTTTCACATATATATTCGAATGTCGGTTGATGTTGTGTCAGGAAGTGTCTTGGCCCTAACGTACATGGATGCCCTGACCTGAATGTTGTCCGAACTCCACCACCGAGCTTTTCGCTTGGCTCTATCAGTGTTACATCCCAACCTTTCTTTGACAGTTCATGTATTGCTGTACAGCCTCCGAAGCCGCCTCCAATGACCAACGCCCTTTTCATTAAAACTCTCTAAAGCAATCCAATATAAACGCGATATATTCATCAGTGTACGCTTCATTAATAAATATGTTACATGTATTAGCATGTAATTTGCGCGCATTGGTATCATATACCCACTTCTTCGGTAAGCGTGCAATGTTTGCCACTATACTCCTTTTTGTATTCCTTACAATATTCCAATCATATGCATAGCAATTGTATCTTTCTACAAAGGGTATCCTTGCCTGCTTAAGATTTGAATATAGTTTATCTCTCAGTTTACTATCTCCGTCTAATATTATAGGCAATAGAAACGGTGATGGATGTCCGACGAACTTCATCGGTTTACATCTACCGCCAGTTAGTTCGACAATGTTTTTGGATAATTTACTCACGATGTCAGTTCTCTTCTTAATAGTATCAGATATCCTTTTTAAGGAGCCGATACCAATTGCACAGCTTAATTCATTTGTATTGAAATTATGTGATATAACCCTACAGTTTCCTGGTTGCCGGAAGTCATAGTTCGTACTCGACTTAGGCCTACCTCTATCACTATATTCCACTAGTTTCTCATATAACTCTGCATTCTTGGTATATACTACTCCTCCAGAACTACAAGTTTGAACCGACTTTCTATACATAGTTGAAAATACTCCTACATCTCCTATTGTGCCAACAATATGCCCTTTTTCTGTTTTTGCGAAAGGAGACTGGCTGCAATCCTCAATCAACTTGATATTGTTGAGCTCGCAATAATCGCTTACGCTTTCTGCATCCACTGGAGATCCGTAGCTATGAACTAGATATATTGCTGAAACGTCAATGGAATAGGCTCTTTTAAATGAGTCAAAACATGCGTTATATGAGTCAATCTGTGTATCTACTATTACTGGGTTTAATCCAGCAAGTATAATTGCCATATAACTGCTTGTATCTGTGACCGGAGACATCAAAACCGTTGATCCCCGTGGTAGTTCAAGCCCCATAAGCGCAACATATGCTGCCGAGCTGCCACTATTCGTTGCTAGTGAGAACCCGCTCCCCATCTTTTCGGAAAACATGGATTCAAACTCTTTTTGATACTTCCCATCGTATGGAAAATCCTCATTACTGTTCAGATAGTATGCCAGACACTCTTGAACCATATCATGTTCTTCTTGTCCGAATGCCTTCCTCTTGGGATCTTTCATCTATCCAAAGATGTGACTGATTAATTCCATCATACCACGCTGAGGAAAGCCAAGATTTATTGCAGTCTCAATATCTTTACTGGTTGGTATATCATTTTGTTGCTCCCTCAGTGGTTTTTTTCCCGTTATGCCCAAAGCTTTTACTATTTCCTCCATATACATCCAGTCCTTTGTCGCTATAGAACCTATATGTCCTAAACCACTGTATTGACATCTAGCCATTAAAAATGTCGCGACATCCTCCACCAATGCCATGTTGTTAAACCTATGGTGGTAATTAATTGAATCTATAGATTCGGAATTATAAACTAGCCTATCAATAAATCCTCGTCCACATATACCTCTTTTATATAGGCCAGGCAGCCTTATTATCGTGTATTTACTACGATCTAGCTCCTCCTCTATTATATCCTCGCATGTCTTTTTAGAGAGAGTATATATATCCATTCTTCTAGTCTCACACGTCTTCATCTTAAGTATCGAATTTGCAGACGTAAATACCAATCTAAGACCTTCATTTAATTTGACATGCATCACTAAATTTCTTGTTGCTATTACATTCCTCTCGTATATATGTGCGAACATCTTAGTGCTATCACACGTGGCACCGCAATGCAAGATAGTACCCTCTCTTATAGTGTCTATCCCTTTGTACTTACCATAGCCATTGTATCGTAGTGTTTCTATTGCTATACCATTAACTATTGCAGACTCTAAGCATCTTTTTCCCAGCACCCCTTTCTCACCTGTAATATAAACTTTCATTGGGCCAAGCCTCATCGAAAAACTTATCTTCTTGCATAATAGTGTATCACCCACATCTCCTGTTGCTACTGTTATATGCTAATCTTATCAGCAATATATATTCAGTAATTGCTATATCTAAGAGCCATCCCATGAATAATTTCTTGGAACCACGAAATCACTACCGTAATTCTTTGATCAGTTTAATCTCAATCCAAATCACAATTTTCAGTTCTAATGCACCCCGTCTTTATCCAGTCATCACCATACCCCCTTTAAGCTCATCTTTTCTTTAACTAATCTTAATTGTCTGTTTTCATCCTTTCCCCTCCTCCTTTATCCTTAAATTTTTCCAGCTAAATTTAGATCTTCTTATACAAGCCACACATTTATACAAACATTGTTTAAAGCGTACTGCCAATCCCATCTACTTATATTTTGTTTTTTGTTATCCACCTTTATATCCCCCTGATGTCCCAATAAACCTACTCTACTCCATTATCACATTATATTGTTCTATATTAGTCTTTTCCCATTACACACTACATCCTCAAAAAACTCTTATTTACCTTTTATCTGCCTATCCCTGTTAATGTAACAAATTCTTCCTATATGACTATAGGATTTATCCTACACGATTTTAACCCTCTCACCCTTTCCCTTTTAACCAGGACTAATAATGCTCTATACGTATTCTTTTTATTATCTTACCCTCTTCTGTGAGCATTGCATAGTGACAGTTCTAACATTTACGACTTTACCTCTAATGTCAATTTTCCATCTCTTCACGACATTGTTAACTTAGTCCCTATTTACTACCCGATCTGTTACCTTTTTTGTCATTCTTCCTGTCTTTCAAATACAACTAGCTTCAGGTCTATAAAACTATTGCATTTGTTGTGCGAATTATCTACTACTTGCCCTACTTTCAGCATCATCATAATTTTTTTATTTTAATAAAGTTTTTTTATTAAGTAATCCTCACTATGCGTAACACTCTCCCAGCTTGTAAGCACTATTGTTTCATTTATAAACCTCATATCTTTAGCACTTTCTCAGGCTTTACCTTTTATCTCTTTTTATTGCTCCCCATATGTAAAACTATCCTAATGCTAATCTCGCTTTATTTATTATTATTCAACTTGATACCCATCCGACTTCTTCGACAAATTATTTTGAAGTGTTCTTCGTCTATTACAATTACTTACCTAGTGGCACACTGCTCAATATCCCCGAATACCATATGAGATGTCTATTGTAATGATTACCTTGTTCTCCATAGATTCGATTCCTTAACACTCAGACTGTTTTTCTCTTATCCCTCTTCAAGACTCCATCACCTTAGCGTATGTTTCAAGATCCATCTTACGTTCCCTCACTCTCTCAAAGGATTTATCGTGTCCTTGCGAAAATACTTACGACCATATTCTTTATTAATGGGAGATCCAGTTGGGGAAACGAGTTTCTTCAATCTATTGACCCTAGCTTGTCTATAACAAATCCCATCACAAGTAAACAGCTACATTTTAAAACCGGTCATGGTCGCCTTTTTTGGCGCGTCACAACGACTCCTTCCCTTGAACTTGAAACAAATCACTGGATCTCTCGTCTCAAGCCTTCTGACATATTTCTTGATGTCGGCTCAAACATCGGCCTTTACTCACTGATGGCTGCACAGGCAATTGAATGTAAGGTCTATTCATTTGAGATGGAACCGCTTAATTACTCTATACAACATTACAATATCCTAGCAAATAATTTAAATAACTATATTTACACTTTTCCATTTGCGTTATCATCTACCACATCCCTCAGTGAAGTATACTATAAAAGTATATCCCCTGGTGATGCCCTCCATAGCATTAATCGACCTTCGCCCATGTTACTATTAAAGGAAAATTCTCGTTTTATTCAAGATACCATTGCTACAGTGTCCCTTGATGATTTCTTTTCCCTCTATTCCCTTCCACTCCCTACACACTTAAAATTGGATGTGGATGGATGTGAGTATGAAATCCTTACTGGCGCTCTTCATGTTGTCTTACCATCTATTCGGGAAGTATTGGTTGAAGTTGATCAGCACAGTTATTCCTCTATATCCACCATTCTCTTTGAATCCGGCTTTAGTCTTATTTGCGAATATCCTCCCCACTCAACTAATATAAATAACTTTAATGTTCTTTATGTTCGCTCTTAATGCCTTTTGTGAAACCTATCCCTTTTGATATATTTCCCAAGTCCTTGCCCTTTAACTCACCCTTTCATTATTTCACGGCACTTCCTTTTTGCTCTTGACCTTGATCCCGAAGAATGGTCCAGGTTGCAAGAGAGTCCTGACTCGGCTAGACTGGGCCAGTGTCTTCACCACGAAACGGACCAGGCACACGGACGAACAGATCATTCCCAAGCTCAAGATCGCTGACCAGCTGATCGCCCAGAGCAGGACCGTTGTCGAGTTCTGCCGCGTCATCTAAGTTACGCAGCCGACCTACCACCGCTGGCGGCAGCAGTATGGCGGGATGCAGGCCGAGGAAGCCTGGCGGCTGACTCAGCTGCAGAAGGATATCGCTCGGCTCAAGAAGCTTTTGGCGGAGGCCGAGCCTGAGAAGTGCATGCTCAAGGACCTTGCTTAGGGAAACTTCTGAGCCCGGAACGTCGCCGCAGGGCCGTCACGGTCTTTCTGGAGCGTTACCTGGCTTCTGAACGCTTTGTCTGCCGGGTGGCAGGGCAGCATCGCAGCACCCAGCGCCATGCCGGCAAGCTAGTCTTGAACGAAGAGGGTAAGCTGCGACATCGACTCCGGGAGATCGGAGCGGAGCACATTCGCTGGGGCCGCCTGATGGCCTACCGCCTGCTGCGGCCGGAGTGCTGGACCGTCAATCAAAAGCGGGTGCAACTGCTCTGGAGGGAGTAAGGCCTGCAGTGGCCGACTCCACGGAAGCGAAAGCGGGCAAGGCCAGCCGACGGCTCAGTGCGGCGTCACCGCGCCGAGCATCCCCACCAGGTGTGGGCTATTGATTTCCAGTTCGATGCCACGGCCGATGATCGCAGACTTAAGTTTCTGAACGTGATCGACGAGCACAGCCGCCTCTGCTTGGCGATCCGGGTGGGCAGACGCTGCAAGGCCAAGGACGTGTTGGCGGTGCTGGATAAGCTCACCAGCCTCTATCCGGCCCCGGCGTTCATCCGGTCGGACAACGGTCCTGAGTTCATCGCAAAGGCCCTACGAGACTGGTGTGCTGCCAGCACCACCACCAGCACGGCCTACATCGAGCCAGGAGCGCCGTGGGAGAACGGATTCGCAGAATCGTTCAAAGGCCGGTTCCGTGATGAGTTCCTCAACACCGAGCTGTTCACCACAGCTCCGGAGGCGCAACTCCTGGCCGACAGTTGGCGCTGGGAGTACAACTCACTCAGGCGACATTCGGCCTCCAGGGGCGTACGCCCCTGGAGGCCGCCCAACAGGGAGCTGCAGCATGACGACACCCACCCACTCTCATAAGGCCTGGTCCGAAGGAAGGGGTTACGTCACTCTTACTGGCTCATTTGCTTATTCAGAAAGGTCCCATGTATTTACTATCTGGTTGATCATGGTGACCTCTTACACTCACTGTATCGTGTCTACTACTTACCTTAATATTATGGTATTTCAGCGCCTGTTCTAAGATGTCATCCGCCCCTGGATAGTAATTCTCACTAAGCTTATAAGATGTTGGGCATGGATGGCCTTTAATTGTTATACGTGATATGGACTCACGGGGAACTTCAATCTCTGCCTCTACTATAGAAGCCAGAATCTCCGAGGATAGTCCACAAACCTTTTCACCATGGTCTAATACTATCAACCCTTTTGTCTTTTGAACTGACGCTATGATAGTATTAGTGTCTAAAGGACGTACCGACCGTAAGTCAATAACTTCGGCACTTATGTCGTATTCTTCCAACAGCTCTCTTGCTTTTAGGCATTCTATTACACCATAACCTGTAGAGACTAATGTAATATCTCTGCCTTCCCGAAGCACAACTGCACCTACTAGACTCCTCGTGTAGTAGCCAACGGGCACATTACCCCTTATGTCATATAACCACCTATGCTCCAGTATTATTACAGGGCTGTTACACGTTGCCGCACTAAGAAACATACCCTTCGCGTCTTCTGGTGAACTAGGCATTACTACGCGTAAACCGGGTATGTGTGCAAACCATGCATGCAAGCTCTGACTATGTTGAGGACCTTGCCCCCATCCTCTTCCAATCACCATACGAATAATTACAGGAACATCCATTTTTCCATTAAACATGTAATGCCACTTTGCAGCCTGATTCACTATCTGATCTATTGAAACTAACGAAAAATCTAGTCGTTGATGTGTTAAAACAGGTCTTAGCCCTGTAATTGCACTTCCTATCGCCACACCAGTTATTGCATTTTCGGATAGCGGGATATCAAATACCCTATTCTCTCCAAATCTTTTTTGCAATCCCACTGTTGAACCAAATATCCCCTTTGGATCAGGTACCCCAAGCCCCATAATATAGGCCCTTTTATCCCTTATTAGACTTATTTCTTGAGCATCTCGTATGGCCTCAGCATATGACAGTTCACGCACTTCTGAGCTTGGACTTATCTCTATGTTACTGCAAGTTGCGTATACATGTAATTTCGCAGATTCAGTATCGGGGTAAGGATCATTTATCGCTTGAGCGAATGCGTCCTGGATTTCTTCATTGATGATATCCATCACGGACGAGCTTAGTATACATGAACTCTCTTTTTTTATAACCTCTAGCGGGTCCCTTTCTTTCCAATCAAGGAACTCTTTCTCTTCACGGTATCCTAGATTATTGTCATAACCTGGCCCGCAATGCTCCAGCCACCTATAGGTTGATAACTCCATAAATACTGGTCCTTTACCTCTTCTTGAGCCATCCACTGCTTCTAGAGTTTTATTTAATACCTCATGAACGTTATTCCCGTCAACCTGTATAGCTTTAATGCCATGTCCGCGTGCTACATCTAAAATAGTACGTCCTGGTGGCTGTCTTACAGATAGTGGTGAATATACTGAATATAGATTATTTTCACATGCAAAAACTATAGGTAAATTTTTTAATGCTGCAAAATTCATGCTCTCATGCACCACGCCAGCTTCCATCGCCCCATCACCCAGAAAAACAACCACTACCCTTTTTTTACGTTCGCGCTTCGCCGTTAGAGCTGCACCAACTGCTATTGGTACGGTACTTCCTACAATTGGCGTCGCACCAATGAACCCTGCCGCTTGATCGGTAAGGTGCATCGAACCCCCTCTGCCACCGCAGCACCCTGTAACTTTTCCATAGATCTCAGCCAGCATTGCTTTTAAGTCGCCACCCTTGGCCAGATAGTGAGCGTGATTACGATGTCCAGAGAACACCCAATCTTCTGGCTGAAGTGCTTCGCATACCCCTACAGCCGATGCTTCCTGTCCAATACTTAGATGGACAGGACATCGCATTTGTTGATTTGAATAACGTCTGGATATCTCCTCCTCGACCATTCGTATTCGTGTCATTGATCGAAGTAGATCTTGCGATTCCTTCATTTTCTCTGAGATGCGATGCTGTATACTCATAGATTAGAATGTAGGTGTTTCATCCACTTTACTGTGTAGCAGTTTTCTCCATCAGGCAACTCTCCTTTATCGTATGCCTCGGCAATCTCTTTAATAGCATCTGCCACACATCGTTTTGGTTTAAATCCGACATTTAGTAACTTTCCAGAATCCTGCCGATATGATCGGGGATCGTTTGACTCGCATACAACTATTTCGGCTCCCAAAGCCTTGTTTATGCCCTCTGCGATTTCGATTATTGAGATGTTTTCAAATCCAGCATTGTAGCAACCGCTTGGGATCTCTTGATTTGATAAGAAATGCCGGTATACATCTGCCATGTCTTGAATATGGATGTTTGGGCGAGTCTGTGTTCCACCGAAAACTGTCATACGGCCATTCTTGAGAGCCTGATAGCAGAGCATGTTTACGCTCACGTCTAATCTCATACGTGGCGAAACTCCACATACTGTTGCTGGTCGTATGCAATGTACTTTCATTTCATTCTGATATGAAAGGAACACCCTTTCGGCCACCATTTTTGTTTTGTTGTATGTAGAGATCGGAACCAGTGTAAGATCCTCTGTCACATTTGGTTCATCTTTCACTCCATATACGCTTCCGGAGCTTGCGTAGATGAACTGTTGGACCCCTGCGCGCACGGCACGATCAGCCAATTGCTGGCCTGCCAGCACATTTATTTCCCAGCTCATCGTTGGGTTGAGCTCCACTGCGGGGTCATTAGCGATATTTGCTAAGTGAATTATCGCCTCTATGCTCTTCATCGGAATAGACCCAATGTCTCTTATGTCGAGCTGTAGATTTGATAGGTTTGGATGGTCAGACAGATGATTTCCAAACCACTGAGTGTCCACATTGACTACTTCATGGCCTTCGGCTAACAGCAGTGGAATCAGAACCGAGCCCTTGTACCCGCATCCACCGGTAACAAGAATTTTCATGACTTGTGTTGATAAGTCCAGGGTAGTTTTTTCATTTCGTCAAGATGTTTGTCCACCCAGTGCAGGGTCTCGTCGAGCCCCTCTTCTAGGCTTATTTGATCGTTCCAGTCGTAGGTCTCCCGGATCAAGCTGCTGTCTAGCAGGTAGCTTTGGTCTTTGCCAAGTCGTTCACCGCTTTTTTCAACAACCTCATTGAAGTCAGCACCACAGAACTCACATATTCGTCCCACCAGCGAGCGGATACTTATCGACCTCTTTGTTGACAGATGCCATGTGCTGCCTATGTCGGCTTTTAGTGCTAGCATCAATGTTGCCTGCATTGCATCACGAATGTGAATGAAGCAGCGCTCCGATGTCCCGCCTCCGTCTAATTTCATACGGATGCCTGTGCGTGCACTCAACATTGCTCGTGGTATTATCCTATACAGTTGTTGTCCCGGGCCGTATACATTAGCTGCTCTGGTGAAGACTACTGGGAATTCGTATGCTCTCTTGAAGCTGAGTAAATGAAGATCGCACGCAGCCCTGCTCACCGCATAAGGTGTACTGGGAGAGAAGTTATTGTTCTCGCGGTGCCACCCCTCGTCCGTGCTTCCGTACACTTCGGGTGTTGTTACATGCACATACCTTTCTATAAACTTTCGGTGACGTAGAGCATCATGCAGAGCTACTTGGCTAACAACATTTGTTTGGTACCATTGGCATGGGTTCAGCCAGCTCTCTGCCACCATGCCAAGAGCTGCAAAGTTCACTACGATCTCGGGTTTTACTCCATCGATAAGATCAAGTAGTTTAGTCAATTGGTTATTTAGATCAATCTTTTCAAATGCAAAGTTTTCTGGACTTGCTAGTGCTTGCCCCGTAAAATCTTCAGACCAGCGATAAGGCAGGAAAATATCGGCCGGCTCCTCAGACCGGCTAACCCCCCACACCCTATGAAACTTCTTTAGTGCCTCTGCTACAAAGTGGGAGCCACTGAAGCTGTTGCTGCCGATTACCAAGATTTTCATGCTCAGGGTGCTAGTGTTTTTTCTAGGTTTTGGCGCAGTTTCTTTGCCGCTATAGGCGTATTGCCCATCGTTTCTACAGCCAGTCCCGCCATACAACATGCGAGAGCAGCTGTAGGCATCATCGCTTGCCGGCTGGCTATGCCAGTTGCCATCACGGCTAGTACCGAATCGCCAGCACCTGCAACGTCCAGTGGATTCACGGACAGAGCAGGAAATGGCTGGCTACGCACACTCCCGTTTCCATCACGGTCGTAAGCAATGAAGCCTTCAGCAGCTAGTTTGATAAGCAATCTTTGGCATTCAGTCTTTTCCAACAACTGTTGGCTTAACCTTTCAAGGCCACTGTCCTTATCTTGTAATGCTAGGCGCAACTCACGCTCGTTAGGGCATAGAAGTGAGAATCTTTTGAATTTAGCCACGGATCCTACTTGGCTGCTGCATTGTAGGTCCCCAAATAGCATCAGGTTATGTCGGCTTGACAGTTCTGACACAGCCTCCAGTACCCGTGGTGTCACCACTCCGTAAACAAAATCAGACACAACTATTCCATTTGCATGAGGAGCCAGCTTTTCAAGCGTCTCGATCACCTGTGCTTCGACCGCTGCATCGAGATTATGCTGCTCCAACCGGCTAACACGAAATAATTTCTGGTTTTCCACCACATAACGCTTTTTGAAGGTGGTAGGTCTTGAGGGGTCTCGGGTTAGGCCATTTCCGATTCCCTGTAGTTTGATCTCTCGCTGAAGTAGTTCTGCGGTGCTGTCGTTTCCAACGACCGAAATCAAATCGCAATCTGCACCCAAAGCGCGGATATGTGCCGCCACAACAGCGGCGGCACCAATGAAGTTGCGTTTGACTAGCTCGCGCACCACGACGACAGGTGCTTCGGCGCTCATACCAATAGCTTCGCATGCAACGTACTGATCAACGATGGAGTCGCCCAGCACGATTAGTCGTGTTTGTGACCACTCATCCATAGCTTTTACCAGTTTTTCAAAACTTAGCCCTTGCCGCTCGCAGGCTTTTCTAAATTCCACTCTCCTTCGCGCTCGAAGGTCATGCTCCGAGTTGGTTAGTAACTCGGTGCTAGCGTATTGAATATCGCCTGCGTGAAACTGAACGCTGCCCCCCTGGCTTTTGAGCAGTGCGATCGGATGCTTAAGACGGTCTGAACCCTCTCGTTCTGTGCCAAGCACTACAATTGCAGGCCGCAGCTTTTTAATGGCTGGGCTTAGGTCATCGTCTGGGAGCAGAAGAATGGCGTCGGCTAGGCCCAATAGCCCAAGTGCTTCAGCCCGCTCCTGTTGATTGAAGGGAAAGGGGTTTGCCCGTGGCTCATCGGCATCCCCCACCAAGGCCACCACCATCTGTTTCCCCAGGCTGCGGGCATGGCGGAGGTAGCGAATGTGCCCCGTGTGAATGGTGCTGAAGTGGCCGTAGGTCAGCACACAACCCTGGCAATCATGCGCCTGATCCAGCTGCAACAGGCGCGTACTCATAGATGCAGCATCACCCTGCCGGCGGTCGCGCCATCACGCATCGCGGCGATGGCGTCATTGATCTGCTCCAGCGGGTAGCGGGCGCTCACATAGCGATCGAGCTGTAAGCGCCCTTGCTGCAGCAGGCGCAGGTAGCGGGGGATGTCGCGCTGGGGCTGGCTTTCACCACCATGCGAACCTGTTAGCACTTTGCCGAAGTGCAGCGGCAGCGTGTACAGGTTCACTGTGTTGCCCTGGCGCGGCACACCCACCAAAATCACTCGTCCTTGGCTGTGAGTGAGCCGGTAGCCCTGCTCGATCACGGCCGGTACACCGGTGTTGTCGATGAACACATCCAGAGGCTGCCCCGCCAGCACCTCCTGGATGCGAGATTCGGCATCGTCGCGGCTGCTGTTGATGCAGTGGGTGGCTCCCAGTCGCTGGGCCAGCTCAAGCCGGCTGTCAAACAGATCGACAGCCACAATCACCGAGGCTGACACCAGAGCGGCGGCCTGGATGATGTTCAGGCCAATGCCGCCAGCACCAAACACCACCACGGATTCGCCTATTTTGAGTTGGGCATTGTTTTCAATCACGCCAAAACCGGTGGTAATAGCACAACCAAAGAGCGCGGCAGCCTCTGAGTCGGTTGTGGCCGGCACCTTGGTGCATCGATTTTCGCTCACCACGGCATGGCAGTTGAAGGTGGTGACCCAACCAGCGTTGAGGGTCTGGCCGCGCCAGCGGTACTTGGGTGGGTCGGCTTGGATTCCTGCTCCAGGGCGCCAATGCAGCACTACGTTGTCTCCGGCTTGCACATGCTTGACCCCAGGGCCCACCTGAAGCACGGTGGCAAAGCCCTCATGACCCATCAAATGGGGCAGATAGCGATCGGGGCCTTTGACGCCGTCGATCTCTCCCAGTTGAGAGCCGCAGATGCCGCTCACATGAATCTGCACCAGCACCTGGCCAACACCCAGCTCGGCTGGCAGCTCGATCGTGTCGACCACCAGCGGCTCGCACTGAGCCACCAGAATCGCAGCCTGGGTGAATTTGGGGCGTTCCAGAGTCATTCGAAATAAATGAACGAGTGGTCACCGCCGTAGCCCGTTTGCTTAAACCACCAATGCCAGGCTTCCGGTGTGTTGAAGGCTTCGCAGGTGACTTGCCAATAGAGCAGATTTGCTTTCTCGGCTTGATTTCTCCAGCTTTCCACGCAGAGGTACTTATTGGTTTTGCCAACGCGCTCCATCTCTCTCAGCGCCGGATTTAAATCGTAAGCGTGCAGGCAGTGGAGTGTATTGATTGAAATAACTAGATCAAAGTGATCATCGGGCCATGGTAGCGCTGTGGCAGATCCCACTTGCAGCCGATCGCGAATCTCTTCCTTGCTGTTAGCAATCGCATAAGGAGAAATGTCGATGCCGTAGATCTCCGCATCGGGAATCACCTTCAGAAAGTCGTGCAGCAGAAAACCCTTGCCACAGCCAATATCCAGGATCTTTGGTTTTGCGGGTAGCTGGTAATGCTCGGCCATTGCCCGTGCCACCTTCTCCCAGCGTCCCTCGAGATAGCGATAGCCGCCGTAGCAGATGC
>Ga0194124_10003041_pt1 | contig 18090 bp, 18 predicted proteins | sample TA2KigCas0mmetaG_FD_148605 | JGI IMG/M metagenome (GOLD analysis project Ga0194124, IMG submission 148605) | Freshwater microbial communities from Lake Tanganyika, Tanzania - TA2015031 Kigoma Deep Cast 0m | ecosystem: Environmental > Aquatic > Freshwater > Lake | place: Tanzania: Lake...
CCCCACTGCGCGCCGTCACGAATCAGCGTACCCGCCGCAACCGGCTTCATACCGACGGCTTTCAGTTTTTGCCGACCCAACGCATTCAGCATGGCGGCGGTGATCAAGGTCTTGCCGACACCGGTATCCGTACCCGTCACAAAACATGAAAATTTCAGGCTCATGCGTTCACCTGTTATTTGCCTCTATCGAAACAAGCGCTGCCGCGAGCTGATCCACTTGCTCGATGGTGTGTGCCGCGGACAAAGTCATTCTGAGCCGCGCAGTGCCTGCGGGTACCGTGGGCGGCCGAATCGCGCCGACCCAGAATCCCTGCGCCATTAAGGCCTGCCCGGTCGCGATCGTAGCCGCATTGTCCGCAATGATCACTGGCTGAATGGCGGTATCTGATGGCAGCAGCTGCCAATGTTTCAGTTGCAGTCGTTCGCGCAGGCGGGCGATCAAGTCTTTCAAGTGCGCGCGCCGCTGCCTGCCCTCTTCGCTACCGATGATATCGATACTGGTCAGCAGCGCATGCGCTACCGCCGGTGGCGATGCAGTGGTGTAGATGTAAGCACGCGCGCGTTGTATCAACCATTCAATCACCGTCGCGTGTGCCGCAACAAACGCACCGGCGACCCCTGCCGCTTTACCCAGCGTACCCATGTAAATCAGGTGCGATGATCGCAGCGATAAATGCTCAAGCACGCCGCATCCATTGTGCCCGAGCACACCGAAGCCGTGCGCATCATCGACCAGCAACCACGCGCCGTGTCGCTCGCAAAGCGCTAGTAACTCACGCAGCGGCGCGATATCGCCATCCATACTGAACACCGCATCGGTGATCACCAGCTTGTCTTGAGCCTCGCTCTGCGCGAGCTGCTCGTCCAGGGCTTGCAGATCGCGATGTGGATAAACGCTAAGTTTGGCGCGTGCCAGCCGAGCGCCGTCAATCAGTGAGGCGTGGTTCAAGGCTTCAGAAAAAATTTCCGCGTCTTTACCGGCCAGCGCAGAGATCAGCGCCAAGTTTGCCATGTAGCCCGTTGAAAAATATAGCGCGCGTGCACTGCGCACCCATGGCGATAAAAAATCTGCCAGCTTATATTCCAGCGCTGCATGTGCCGCAGAATGACCACTGATCAAATGCGACGCGCCACTGCCCGCACCGTAGATGGCTGCGCCTTGTTGCAAAGCTTCGATCACCCGTGGGTCTGCGGCTAAGCCAAGATAATCATTGCTGCAGAACGCCACGACTACGCGACCATCTACCGTCATGCGGGGCGCATGTGGCGTACTCACTGTTCGGCGTTGCCGACTCAGATGCCGCGCTTCCAGCTCGTGCAGCTTTTGCTGCAAACCTTCCAGCAGCGGCGATGATGCTACCGGCATGGTAACTAGCGCGTTAGCCAGTTTGGCTTGCGCTTTTCAAGGAAAGAGGCGATGCCCTCGCGCCCATCTGGCGCAACACGCACTTCGCCGATGCGGCGCGCGGTATCCGACATCAAATGCTCATCAATCGGCTGGCTCGCGATATCACGAATCAAGCGCTTGGATTCATCAATCGCATGCGGGCTGCCCGCCAAAAGATGATGGGTCATTCGATTAACCGCATCGTCAAGCTCATCAGCCGCGACCACTTCATGCACATAGCCCAATCGGTAGGCTTCTTGCGCATTGAAACGCTCGGCCGTTAAAAAATAACGGTGCGCTGCACGCTCACCCATAGCACGAATCACATAAGGGCTAATCGTCGCAGGTATCAACCCGAGCCTGACCTCAGTGAGACAAAAGTTCACCGCCTCCGAGGCAATTGCGATGTCGCAGGCGGTCACCAAGCCGTTACCTCCTGCGTAGCAATCGCCTTGCACGCGAGCGATGGTCGGCTTACTACACATGTAAATCACATGCAGCATTTCAGCCAGCGCTTGCGCATCTGTGCGGTTTTGTTCTTCGGTGTAAGCCGCAACCCGCTTCATCCAGTTCAGATCTGCGCCGGCACTAAATGCGGAGCCACGTGCGCCGAGCACGATCACGCGAACGTCTCTGTCCTGCTCCAGCAAACGAAACGCCTCTCGCATTTCAGCGATACTGGTCTCGTCAAAGGCATTGCGTACATCCGGACGATTCATCCAGATCGTCGCCACGTGTTGCTGCTGCTCGATCACGAGCGTGGTGAAATTCATGCGCGGGTCCTGATGACGATTTTGCCGGTCACTTTACGCGAGGCCATATCGTTCAGCGCTTGCGGTGTATCAGCCAATGCATAAGTTGCTGAGACATGCGGGCGCACGCGGCCTTCATGATGCCACTGAACCAGCTCGCGCATGGCGGCTGCATTCGCTTCCGGCTCGCGACGCACAAAATCTCCCCAGAACACGCCCACTGCCGAAGCCCCCTTGAGCAGTGGCAGATTCAGCGGCAGCTTGGGAATTTCGCCATTAGCAAACCCGATCACCAGATAACGACCGCGCCAGCCAATCGAGCGAAACGCCGCCTCGGTGTAATCACCGCCCACCGGGTCGTAGATGACGTCCGGGCCTTGGCCACCGGTGCTTCGCTTAATACCGGCGCGCAGATCTTCAGTGCTGTAGTTGATGACATCATCAGCACCACGTGCGCGACAGATCGCAAGTTTTTCATCGGTAGACGCAGCAGCAATCACACGCGCGCCAATCGCTTTACCAATCTCCACTGCCGCCAAACCGACACCACCCGCTGCGCCCAGTACCAGCAAGGTTTCACCCGCCTTGAGTTGCGCGCGATCGACCAAGGCGTGGTACGAGGTGCCGTACGTCAGCGTAAAGGCAGCGGCTCCGTCAAAGTCCATGGTGTCATTCATGTTGAACAATGCGTTGGCGGGCACGACTAATTGCTCTGCAAACGCTCCCTGCGGCACAAAACCAAATACCCGATCACCAAACTTGAAACCCTCGACACCCTCACCAACAGCACGTACCAAACCCGCCAGCTCGTTCCCCGGCGTAAAAGGCAACTCCGGACGAAACTGGTATTTGTTTTGAATGATTAGCACATCAGGGAAATTAACCCCGGCAGCCATGATGTCAACCAGTACCTCACCAGCATTGGGCTGCGGCTCGGGCAAAGTTTCTACGCACAGTGAATCAGGCGGGCCCCACGCTTTGCATACAACGGCTTTCATTTGTCTGGCCTTTGCTCGGTTCATGAAAATTTTGGTGCGCGTTTTTCCATGAAAGCCTGGATGCCTTCACGCGCGTCATCGGTCACGCCCGAGGCCAGCATGGTATCGCGCTCCATATCGAAGTGTGCATGCAAGCTCTGGCGCGGCGCCGAATCAATCAGTTTTTTTATGCGCGCGAGCGCCTGCTTAGGGCCCTGCGCCAGTTGCTGTGCGACCGCGCGCGCCTTGTGTGCAAGCTCGTGGTCCGGGTAGACCTCATCGACCAACCCGATCGCATGGCACTCGGCTGCAGTGAACGGCCGGTTGGTGAGGAAGACCTCCATCGCCTTGCCGGTACCGGCGCGACGCGTTACAAACCACGACCCCCCAACATCCGGCGTCAAGCCGATGGCAGAGTAACCACCGCGCAGCTTCATCGACTCAGCGGCCAGCACAATGTCACCGCATAACGCGAATCCAATACCACCGCCACCGACGGTGCCATTAATGGCGCACACGATCGGCATCGGCAATAAGGTCAATAGCTTCATGCCCTCCAGCACTGGATCGAGCAATTCCTCGAGTACGTCGGTCAGCTGGCGCGAGCGATCAGCAAACGCATTAATGTCACCACCGGCACAGAACTGCTTGCCTTCGCCGGTGATGAGTATCGCGCGCACCGAGGCATCCGACGCGATCTGCTGTACTGCCGCAGCGAACGCACGCGCCATCGCCAGGTCGAGCACATTAGCCCGCTCCGGTGCGCAGAAGGTCATGGTGGCGAGCCCGTGCTCGATTTGAAGTCTCAGAGGGGATGTCATCGGATAGGCTCCGCAGGCGTGCCGCTATGGGTAGATTTACAGCCGAGTCCCGGATTCTAACAAAGCGGGGGAGCCTAAATACCAAGCGGCGAGCGGATTAACGATGCCAGGATGCTAAAACTTTCTGTGATCTGGTGCGAACTCAAGGATTACGAATCATCGCTTTCCTGGATAACTTCCGCCCCGCGGCATGAGGACATGGAAGTTTTCGTTTGAACTCTGCTTCATTGTACATTTGTGGCCTGGCGCAGGCTGCGCGCTATCCAGCTGATTGGGCCAATTCACCATGCATCAGGTCTGTACAGCACAGAATTTGGAATTCGATCTGGTAGTTGGGAGTTTTTCAAATGGACCGGACTGAGTATTTTTGACCAATCAGCGTACTGCGACAGGTCTTTTGAAATCCGGCGATGATCTTCACCAAGTACTGGGGCGACCAAACCCAAACGTATCTGCGGAAGATGCCTCTTGATCGTCGAGAAAGCGCCCTCAAGATCAGAGTCATTGCTACACAAAATGGCTTGCTCAAATGCACCGGTCCAAGCCCCTGCCAACATATCGGAAGCAAGGTTTACATCGGTTTTTCCTCATTGAAATCGAACACCCGCACTTTTTCCAGGTGAGGAGCAGCGGGAATTGGTTGTACCAATCGCTGATAAGGTGTAGAGGCGACAATTTTTCCCTCAGTGATCTCCAGCTTTCCCGAATACATTTTTCTGAGCGCTTGAAGGTAAGTACGCTGGCGCTGGGTGGACCTTGAGTCATCCGACATTCGCCCAAGTATTGGAGCTGTGTAGTAACGGACTTGCAGCAACTTTGCTCTTTCATCCAGGACATGATCGTTGAACAATGAATACAAATCTAGCCACTTGAGCTTGGATTTTCTCAGTAGGCCATAGTAAAGATTGTAGCCATCTACAAAGACGATTGTTCGCAAATCACGCCCCGCAAAAATGACAAAACCGCCCGAAGGCGGCCTGTCGCCCAAAGAGCACTTGGCCTAACCAAGCGATACGATGGGTGAGTCGTATACGGAATATACCCGTACCCAATAGAAAATCGCAAATTTTTCTGACCGACTTGCTGAACATCAGAGATGGTTACAACGAATTGGGAAAGATCATTGCTTTTTTGTCAAATTCCTTGCTCAGCCAGCATCCAAACACCGATGACAGCCGGATCTCATCCCCAGGATGACTTCGCTGGGGTGCTCTAGCACGGCTCCCTCATCATCGAGGTAGACCATTACATGGAAATCGGAAACATCCTCGACATTCACTCTTCGAGTCATGGACTGATTCAATAGGTATGGCCAGAGTTTGCTTTCTCCCGAAGGAGCTGTACAGAAAAATTAGTCAGTAAAAAAGGGAGCCGAAGCTCCCTTTGGAGGTAATGCTGATGCTTGGTTCAGAACCGATACCTCAACCCCACCATGAAGTTGCGCGGTGCGCCAGGGGCGACGAAACGGCTCACATTAGGGCCGACGCCGTTCGCCAAGCCGCCGCCAATCAATGAGCCATCGGCATTGAACGCGCTCATGGCCATCATGCCGTAACTGGCATACCGGGTATCAAAAACATTATTGATACGCGCGAAATAATCCAAGCCTTTTTCTGCCTCAAAGTTCGCGTGCAAATTAAAAATCGTATAGCCCTTGACGCTAGCGTCCCCGCGGCCGTCTTCACCGATGCCACCGTCCTCATTACCTTGCGTGACGATCTTCGACGTCAGCAGCACTGAGCCGCCCACGGTCAGCTTATCGGTTGAGCGCCAGTCAGTGAAAATACGGAGCGTGTGCCGCGGTAGTCCGGCGATCTTGGTGCCCGGTGTGACCACAATATCTCGGTCACCGCCGAATAGCCGTCCATTGTCCTGGTAGCTTGCATCGAGATAGTTGTAGCTGGCCTGCATAGCAACCGGGCCAAAACTTTGGCGCGCTGAAAAATCTAGGCCTTGGCGGCGGGTGCGAGAGAAATTACTGAAGTAACCTTGACCGGTATTATCGACCGCTCTAAACAAAATATCGTCTGAGTTTTCGGAGCGATAGAGCGACGCAGTCACCTCGGTATCGCCATCTCGCCAGCGGCTACCCACCTCGACCGTGCGCGCAATCACCTGCTTGAGATAAGGATCCGCCTGCAAGCCAGTGGGAAGCCGGCAAGGCTCTGCAGGGTCAGCACAGCCAAGCTCAATCACCGTCGGCACACGATTACTTTGACCCACATTACCAAACACGGTCACTGCGTTATTCAGCTTATGACTGAGCCCGAGCGAGGGATTCAGACTACGATAAGAAAAAGCCTCCCGGGGGCGATCGGTGCCCTGACCGACCGCGTCGTAGTTGGTGATCGTATTGCTCACTCTGGCGTAGTTGAAGCGCGCTGCCGCAGTCACATGCGTAGCAGGCGCAATTTGCCAGGTGTCCGAGCCATAAAAACCAAACATTTGCGATTTGCCTTTGACGCCACCTGTGCTGAGCGCTGCGCTGCAGTCCTCTGGTGAGCGTGTAGGGCTCAACACATCACATTCAGCTTGCGACGCGCCGTAGCTGACCTGGTTCGCATCGACACTCACGCCTGTGGATAGCTGGTGCTGATCAAGCAGTTTGGTTAGATTCAAGCTACTACCGTAGCTGGTTTGAGAGGTATTGGCATAGTTTAAAACTTGCTCATTCTCGAAAGTAGAACAATTTTCCTCGCGTTCAGCATCGCCGCTGACAAAGCTGCGCTTACTATCGCGTACGTAGGCGTTAGCAGCGAGCTCTGTGTCGCTATCGAGAATACGTTGGAAGTTGAACGTGAGCTGCTGAAGCTCATTTCGGGTGCGGTCAGAGTGGGTATAAATCCAACGACGGTTGGTTTCATACATGCCACGCTGCGCAGCATCGTCTCCGTCACTACCATAGCTGTAGCTTGGCAACAAACCATTACCCATCAGACGACTGCGCCCGACCAGTAATGACACATCCCAGTTGGTATCTTCTTGCTGGCGACCGATTTTTGCGAATACATTGCCGAGCTGTCCACCAGAAAAATCGCGCCAGCCATCTTCACGAAATCCAGTCGCTGAGATGAAGTGGTGGTAACCATCGCCTGTCTTACTACCCCGCGCCACATCTGCTCTGACGCGACCAAAACTTCCCGCTTGCAGCTTCACCTCGGTGCCCGGCGCGGTTAAACCCGATTTTGTAGTGAATGCCAACGCACCACCCAGGGTATTCAAACCATAGACCGGGTTTGATCCTGGCACCAAGGTCACGTTATTAATCGCGGCTTCGGGGATCATGTCCCAGTTAATCACATCGCCAAACGGCTCATTGACACGCACGCCATCGAGGTAGACCGATAAGCCTTGCCCCGAACCGAGAATGCCGGACAAACGAAAACCCCGATAAGTAATATCTGCTTGAAACGGACTACCCTGTACCTCATTAATGTTCACGCCCGAGAGATTGCGTGACATAAAGTCAGTCAGGTTAAGCGAATGACTCTGGTACAAAGTCTCAGCATTGATGCTTTGCACGTCATACGGCAGCTTGTCTTCTTCTATGCCTATGCCCGGCAGTGGCGAGGTACCGACCACCTCTACCTCTTTCAAGCGCTCGCTATCGTTAGATTTTTTCTCGGCGTCTTGCGCCAGCGCAGCGGCTGAGTTAAACAAACCCGCGACCGAGAGCGCGATGATGGTTAAACGGCACGTAGCCCAATTATTCTGTTTCATAAAACCAGATCCAAAAGAGATGGCAAATTTTAATTGTTCCTAACGGAAATTTATTTGGGAAATATTCCTAAGCTAGCCATAATCCGCGCCGCTCCCCCTCACCGGCCCCCGCTTGGGAATTTCTCCCCTAGCCACGCACCGGCAAGCTGGCTAAAGTTTGAGCCGAATCGGTTCGATTCCTTCCTCATTACGTTGGCACAATCCGAGCACTAGGGTTTATGGCGACGCCGACCGCGTCGCCATTTTTTTGTACCATGGCGCTATTTGTCGCCGCCCGCTAATCATGACGCCTCAGCATAAAACCTCTGTGATCCTGGTCGATGACCACGCTGTAGTGCGTGCAGGTTACAAACGGTATATCGAATTAGACGAACAACTCAGGGTCGTGGGAGAAGCCGCAACGGGGGAGGAGGCCTATGCGTTACTGGAGCATCAGCAGGCTGACGTGCTGGTGATGGATTTATCCATGCCCGGGCAAGGCGGCTTCGAGAGCTTGCGCCGTATTTTGAATCGCTACCCCGATCAAAAGGTGCTGATATTTTCCATGCATGAAAACGCCTCGATCGCTAACCAAGCGCTTAAGCTAGGCGCGGTCGGCTATCTCACCAAAAGCATGGCGCCGGATGCCATCATCGCGGCAATTCACGACGTGATGCGCGGCGAGAAACCCGTTGCTGCTGATCTTCAATCTGCATTAGACGAGCTGAATGCGGCAGCACGACCTCACCATGACTTACTACCGCGTGAATTTGAGGTGCTTGTGATGCTGGCCTCGGGCGAGAGCATTGACAGCATCAGCGCGCGGCTACACCTGAGCCCGAAAACTGCATCGAATTACCAGGCGACTATTCGCAAGAAGCTCGGTGTTAGCTCAGCGCTGGAATTGCAGCGCTACGCGAAAGATCACGGGCTTGTGCCCTGAGCGTATCTTCAGCTTCGCTCCGCAACGGAAAAATCGCTCGCAACGCGACACCACGCGGGTAATTTGTATCGAGCGATAAGTGTCCTTGGTTCGCCAGCACCCGCTCACGAATCCCCACCAAACCCACGCCTGAACCCGGTGATACAGCGCTTAGTGTATCAAGCGATGACGATGCGGCCATGCCACGGCCGTCGTCGATGATGGTCAGTGATAGTGTCGCCTGCTGCTGATCGACTTGAACCGTAATATCAACCTGTGTAGCTTCTGCGTGGCGCATCACATTGGTCAGCGCCTCTTGAGTAATACGGTAGGTCGCTACTGCCAAGCGCTGCGGAATCTGTGTCTCGCCAAGGCTCACCGAGAGGCGACACGCAAGCGTATTGTCGTTGCGCTGCTGCCGCTGACGCACCAGATCGCGCAGTGCCTGCTCAAGCGCAATCTGCCGCTCTTCCCCGCCTTGCAAGCCATAGGGCCTAAGCTGCGCCAACAAGCCACGCAGCTGGCCAAGAATACTGCTGCTGTTCTCTACCACCGCACGCGCGCAATCTTCCAGCGCGGCTTGCCCCGTGGTTTGTTTGAGCAGGTAAGAGGCATCGACTTGTACCGCCGTGAGTAACTGGCCGAACTCATCATGCAATTCGTGTGCGAGGCGCCTGCGCTCGTCCTCCTGCACATCTTGCAAGCGATGTAGTAGCTCATGCTGCTTGGCGTGCTCCAGAGTTAGTGCTTGTGCTAAATGATTCAAGGCTTGCGCCACCTGATCAAGCTCTCGCACATCATTGGTTTGAATCGGTGTGGTGTAGTCTCCGGCTTCGATCCGGGCAATCCCTGCCAGAATACTGGCCATCGGCGACAGCGCATGACGCACGCTGACCCAAAGCGCGATGATCAGCGCCGCGGTAATCGCGCCAAATAATGCCAGCTGTAATAATGCGGAGGTGATCGCCTCGGCGCTCTCATACTGCGGCTGTGGCTCTAAAACGATCATCAGCGATCTGCCGTCTGCGCCAGGCATCGGTAGCCGGTACGGCACGATACGCTTACCGCCCAGCAGCCAATCACTCATCAGGGTTCGATGAGTGTCGGTCACCGTACCAGGCGGTCGTGTTAGTCGCTGGCCTTCAGCATCAAACAAGGCAACATGAAAATTCCTTAGCCCACCCTCTGCGTTGAGTTTATTGATCGCGCTAATCTGGCGATCGATGGGTGGCTCGCGATTAATATTTTCCAGCAATGTCAGTAATTGACCAATATATTTACTGCTATCGATTTCATCTTGAATATCTTGTCGAGCGATCAGCAGCGTGGCGAGCAATGCAACCACCATCATGAGCGCGCCAACGATGATCATCCTTGATAGCAAACGCGTGACTAATTGCATCAGATATCTCCCGCACCAGGCTCACCGCCCGACATAATGAGGCTACAAAAAAGATTTAACGCGCCGCCACCAGGCGCGATAACGTGACCTCGGCCGACTGTAGCTGCTGCATAAAAACCGGTCCACGCAAATACGTCAGCTCGATCACGCGAGCCACACGAATAGGGTCTTGGGTGTCGTTGCTGTGTTCAGCCGGATGCACCATGATCAAGGTGTTGGCAGGAAGCTGCCACAACCAAGTCTGCATCAGCTGCGCGAAGTTGGCGTCAGGTGTCAGCGCGTACACGCCGGCAAAGCCCGCGTTGTATGGTAAGCCCGCAGACTTTAGCGTTGCTGTGAAACCGCGTGTTGCGGTTCGTAACACCCATGCCTTGAGAGGTACGCGTCCATCATCCAATAACTGATCGGGTGCGCGTACCCACGGTGTGGTTGTCCCTTGCCAGTACTCGGCGATCACCTCAAGCAGCACGTTTCGAATGCCCGCAAATGCATGCACATGCTGATGACCATCGAGATAATCAGGCAAGCGCCCGAGATGTTTTACGAAGAGATCAATCTGCCGCCGAAAGCTGTCGCGTACCGCAGCGCTGTCGATCCAACCGATCGGCGCACGCAGCAGCCATGCCGGTAGCGGCCGCGCATAGTTGGCCTCATCAAAACGATGCGTGAGATTGAGATGCAATCCGATATCCGCCGTGCGGGTATGGTCTTGCAAGGCCGCTGCGCCAACGCTCCACGCGGGTCCTTGCGACATCACGGATACTGCACCAAGACGCTGTAATTCCAGCAGCTTCAAAATACCTTGATTAATCGCATCCGACTGACCAAAATCATCAGCGCACAAGGTTAGTTGGCGTGTAATCGATTGACTCATGCTGGTGGCTGACCCGCAAATGCCCAGCGCCGAGCCGACACAAAGGTCAGCGCGGCTACTGCCACCAGCACAATGGCTAGCGCCACGCGGTAATCCAGCGCGGTGAACCGCAGCAGTAGCGCGTACATCGCCTCATTAATCAAAAAACTCGCCAATGCCACCAGAAAAAAACGTTGCCGTGAACGAGCTACCGGCGCGTCAGCGGCGCTAAAAGTGAGGCGATGATGGCCAAGGTGACTCACCTGAAACGCCAGCAAAAACCCGACAACATTGGCAACGAGTGGCGCCAAGCCGAGCGGCACCAGGATCAGCGCGACGCTGCCAAGATGCACCAGCATCGCGCTCACACCCACGACGCCAAACCACAGTAGCTCTCGCCTCATGCGTGGGTATCGTTGGCGCTCAGGTCGGCGTTCGGGTCGGTATGCGGTAAGACCTTGCTGCGGCTGACGCGGCTAACAAAATAGTGCGGCCGCTGCTTGACCTCGGTGAAGATGCGGCCAATGTACTCACCCAAAATACCAATCGATAAAAGCTGCACCCCGCCCAGGAAACTCACCGCCACCACCAGCGTCGGCCAGCCCTTGGCGTCGTTGCCATAGAAAAGTGTCTCGATCACGATATAGCCTGCGTAGCCGATCGAGGTGAGCGAGATCACACCACCAATAATGGTCCACAGTCGCAGCGGCACATTTGAAAATGCGGTCAGGCCAGTGGCTGCCAGCCGCAGCAGGCTGGTGAAGTTAAAACTGCTGCTGCCGTGTCGGCGCGGGTCGGTGCGTACTTTCATGCCAAGGCGGGTGAAGCCCACCCAGTTGTACAGCCCCTTCATGAAGCGATTACGCTCAGGCATACGGCGCAAGGCATCAAGCATGCAGCGGTCAAGCACGCGAAAGTCTTGGGTGTTTTCCGGGATCTTGTTGCGCTCGCCAACATTCAACAACCAGTAAAACGCCTGCGTGAACGCGCGCTTGGGTAGCGACTCATCATTACGATCAGAGCGCACCGCATACACCATGTCATAGCCACGCCGCCACTGCGCCAAAAATGAAGGGACAAGATCAGGCGGATGCTGAAAATCGCAATCAATCAGTACGGCCACATCACCGCGCGCCTGCTCAATGCCGGCAGACAGGGCAATCTCTTTACCAAAATTACGCGAGAGCTGAACCAATACCACTGGCAAGCGGTGCATCACGCTACTGACTTTTTCTACGGTTGCGTCGCGGCTACCGTCATCGATCACCACTAACTCGTGCCGCATCCCCAAGCCGCACATCAGCGTGTGCAAAGTTTCAAGCATTGGCACCACGTTATGCTGCTCATTGAATGCGGGCAGCAGCACGCTCACCAGCGGATCAGCCGGACGCTCGGCCGCGCGCGCCTGAAGGGTGAACGCGCTCTCGCTGTCGGCCGCTGGATGAGGCTGGTCGGGAGGCAAATCGAGATTCATTAAAAATCCGCAAACTGATGCAGGGGTTATGCGCCGACTGTATAGGCAGCGGCAAAGTGGGTCAAGCCAGCGCCAAACATGAAAAATTATCCACCCTCACAACTAAAAATTAACATTTTTATACTTGAAATCAGCCCCAAAATGAGGCACATTTTCAGCCTCGTAAAGTCGTTTTTTGAATAAGAGCCCACATTCATAGAAGGTTCACGTGAGTAAACGCCCGCGCCCAGCCGATATTTACCTCCGATTCATCCAACTTGCTGAGGCTGTGCGGCACCTGCCCACCCTGCCCGCGCTAGAGCCCCTCGAGGCTCGCATTCTTGAACTGATCGCCCTGGCCAGACAAACCCATGAGCGGTTGTCGGTCAAAGACCTGATGGGCAAACGCGAACTTGGCTCGCCTGCCATGCTGCATGGCCGCCTGAAATCCATGCGTGAAAAAGGTTGGATCCTGCTAGCGGACACCGAAGACGCCCGCCGCAAACAACTCGAGCTCACACAGGCCGCTCTCATCCACTTCGACAAACTGTCCAAGTGCATGGTACAGGCGGTTAAAAAAGCCGGCTAGCCAGCGGCTGACCCCGACGCGCAAGTTCTTGCTCGCCGCATAAGTACTTACCCGATACGCAAATACTAGCCCGCCGCGCAAAACCTTGTCGGCGGGAACCTCACCTAACAGGCCCTGTCTCAGCGTTGTTTCTAACAGGAACACACTGCGATGGAGATGGCTCTATCAAGCGCCTTGGCACCTGACAGCGAAACACAAGAGCGCTGCAGTAGCATCGAGCAGCACAGCCAACCCGCATCACAACGCTGCCGTGTGCTGATTGTTGATGACCATGCCATTGTGCGCGAAGGTCTCAAACAGGTAATTCATCGCGACCCTGCCTTTATGGTCAGCGCCGAGGCCGCTTGCGCCGCGCATGCTCTACAGCAGCTGCGACATGGTGGTATTGATATTGTGCTGATGGATATCGCTTTACCTGACCGCGATGGTATCGAGTTTCTGAAACAGATAAAGCTACTGACTCCTAGCCTGAAGGTATTGGTATGCAGCCTATACCAAGAGTCGGCGTATGCCTTGCGCGCGCTGCGTGCCGGCGCAGCGGGCTATGTTGGCAAGCAGTGCACGCCTGGGACACTGCTCAGTGCGTTACACCAAATCGCCAACGGCAAAAAATACATCAGCGACAGGCTCGCGCAGCAGCTGGCCGATCAGCGGCTTGATGACACACCACTTCCCCCGCACCAAGCGCTGTCAGATCGCGAGTATCAAACTTTATTGAAACTCGCTGCCGGCATGAGCGTGACGGAAATTGCAATGCAGCTGGCTTTATCAGTCAAAACCATCAGCGTGTACCGCGCTCGTCTCATGATCAAAATGCGTATGCGCAAGAACGCCGAGCTGACGCATTATGCGATTCGTCACCAGCTGCTACCAGAGTTTATCGATACATCAGTTTCGGCGGCGGCTTGAACGTCCGGCTGAATATGTATTGGGGCTTGCTTGCGTTTGCCGGCACGTGCAGGTAGATGGCATACGCCGCAGCGTGATTTATGGCGAGGCTGAAATGCATGGCTTATGAACTGGCCATGGCATTTCTCGCATGGCTGCAGAGACAGCATACGGTGCTCGAAAAATCGCACTAAGGTCCACGCACGGGTCAGCGACAGTACTGCTGGCGCCGATGGTAACGGTGGTAGCTGCTCCAAATATAAAACATAGGCCTTGGTGATGGCCTGTATCGCGCCTATATGAGCATGCTTTACCAGATATTGGTAGATCGTTAAAAACACCGATGCATGAATATTCGGCTGCCAGCTGATAAACCAATCCGTTGAGAACGGTAGCATGCCTTTGGGTGGCGATGCGCCGCGCTGCTGCTTGTATAGCTTGATCAAACGCTCACGCGATAAAGCGGTCTCTGATTCCAGTAATTGGAGACGAGCACCCAAACGAATCAACTCAGTAGCCAGCAATACTTCTTGCGCATCGTCGTACACACTACGGGCAGCCATAATGCTTTAGCGCTCTGTCGTGTGACATTGCTCAGCCGGCTCAGCTGACTGCGTCGCAAACAAAATACTTGCATGTGCCTGAACCAAAGTGCGGTCTTTGGAAAGATCACTGAGGATTCCAGCAACCGTAGTATCCAGCCGCAACCGCATTAACAGTACATTATTCGAAGCAAGGCGGACAATCTGCGCGGGTGACAGCGTATCCAACAAATCGGCAAGCTCGCTACTTATACCCAAGCGATAAATCGCTGCAGCGCGATCTTGTCGCACCATTTGTTGCGCAAGGATTAGATAAGCAAGATTCGTGTCGCGTATGCTCGACAGCAGGTCAGGAGTTGTCATCAAACTTATGTTGATAGCGCGGCGTACCGCGACTTGTTTCGGGTACGGGCATTGTGCCGACTCGATGCCAAATGGAAAATCAGCGCAGAGCGATATTTCTTGTCTGACCTAGACTGTAATTTTTGTCGGTCTTTATCTTACAAAATCTTCGGGCCCAACACCGACTGTAAATCGTCCGTAGGGCTAAAAATCTACTCAGAAAGCTCGCTGGCTAGGCGGGGGCATCGAAGGCAGTACTCGACGTACGAAGAGATGCCCCGAGCAACGTCAGGCATTTTAGCGTTCTATACAGCTTCTCAAAAACGTCACTGGCTAGGCGGGTCCACCGCAGACAGTACTCGACGTACGGCAAGGTGGGCCCAACACCGCCAGTGACGTTTTTGAGAAGCTGTCAAATGTCGTAGGTGTCACGGGCGCCGACGAGTACCTGCTCCACCAACTTGCGAGTCAGACTTGGGGCGAGTAATTCGATGAAGGTAAATACATAGCTGCGCAAATAAGCACCCTGCTTGAGCGCGATGCGCGAGAGATTCATCCCGAACAAATGCCCGGCCGGAATCGCTTTCAAGTTAGCGTCGCGCGCGGCGTTGTAGGCGAGTCCTGCGATGATCCCCACACCCATGCCGAGTTCAACGTAGGTTTTGATGACGTCGGCATCAATCGCCTCCAACACCACGTCTGGCTTGAGCCCGCGTCGTGCAAAGGCTTGGTCTATCTTGTTGCGGCCGGCGAAGGCTGCGTCATAGGTGATCAGGGGATAGCTGACCAGATCTTCCAGCGTGATGGCTTTTTGTCGGGTGAGCGGATGCTCGTTGGGTACCACGACCATGTGCTCCCACTGGAAACATGGCAACGATACCAGGCCATCGACTTCGGCAATTGCTTCGGTCGCAATCGCCAGATCCGCTTGGTTATGCAGCACCATGTCGGCTACCTGCTTCGGGTTACCTTGTAATAGTGATAGCCGAACCTTGGGGAATTTTTGCGAAAAGGTCTGCACCACTGGCGGCAACGAGTAACGCGCCTGTGTGTGGGTGGTGGCAATAGTAAAACTGCCGCTGTCCTGCGCGGCGAACTCCTTGCCGATGCGCTTCAAAGCCTCAACCTCTTGCAGAATGGTCTCGACCGCCCGCACCACCTGCCGGCCAGGCTCGGTCAGCCCCCGAATGCGCTTGCCGTGGCGGGCGAAGATGTCCACCCCCAGCTCCTCTTCCAGCTCGATGATAGCCTTCGAGACCCCCGGCTGCGAGGTAAACAGCGCCTTAGCTGCCTCGGTCAGGTTGAAGTTTTGGCGCACCGCTTCGCGCACAAATCGAAATTGATGAAGGTTCATAGTCTTTTTTACAAGTTCAAGTCCTGGACCCCGGCCTGCGCCGGGGTGACGGGGATAAGCGGCTGACTCAGTTCATCAGAGCACCAGCCGGAAGCGTCAACGCATCCGCCGTCATTCCGGCGCGGGCCGGAAATCTGGAGATCAGCCAGAAGCGCCAACGCATCCGTCGTCATTCCGGCGCAGGTCGGAATCCAGAAAATTTATCAAATAGCAATAAAAGGTCCGAGATCCGCTTATATCCGAAATTCATATAAGCAAATGAATCTTGTGTCGTTGGGAATATAGCCGAAGTTTATTAGCATTCCGGCTCATTTGCCGGGGGCTACATGACTCCCACTTATTTGTCGCCGGGCTCGCCCGTGAGCCTCTGGTCGGACTGACCAAGGTGGGCGGCGACTTCCCGGACGCACGTCGTGCTTGAAAAATTCTTGCGCGGACTGCAGGCAACAACACTCACCGGTGTGGCTGCCAAGCTGGTGCTGTAAACAAACTCTTCGAGGAAATGCATGTATCGCTACGACACCTATGACCACCAAATCGTGCAAGAGCGCGTCGCGCAGTTTCGCGATCAGGTAAGGCGCCGGCTCAGCGACGAGCTGACTGAAGATGAGTTCCGTCCGCTCCGCTTGCAAAACGGTTTGTACATGCAGCGCCACGCCTACATGCTGCGCGTCGCGATTCCGTATGGCCTGCTATCGACCAAGCAGCTGCGTATGTTGGCGCATATCGCACGCAAGTACGACCGCGACTACGGCCACTTCACCACCCGTCAAAACATTCAATATAACTGGATCAATCTCGAGGAGACGCCCGACATTCTGGCCGACCTAGCCTCGGTTGAGATGCATGCGATTCAAACCTCGGGTAACTGCATTCGCAACATCACCTCCGATCAATTCGCCGGCGTCGCCGCTGACGAGTTGCTTGATCCGCGCCCATTTGCGGAAATTCTTCGGCAATGGAGTACGTTTCATCCCGAGTTCGCTTATCTGCCACGCAAATTCAAAATTGCGATTAATGCAGCGGCTGAAGACCGTGCCGTTGTGAAAGCGCATGACATCGGCTTGAATTTGGTGAAAAACGAGCAAGGCGAGACAGGCTTTCAGGTCCTGGTGGGTGGTGGTCTCGGTCGCACGCCCATCATTGGCAGTGTGATTCGCGAGTTTCTGCCTTGGCAGCATCTGCTGAGCTATATCGAAGCGATCATGCGCGTCTATAACGAGTATGGTCGTCGCGATAATAAGTACAAAGCGCGCATCAAGATTTTGGTCAAGGCGCTTGGCGTCGAAGAATTCACACGTCAGGTAGAGCATGAGTGGCGCGATCTGCAAGATAGCCCCAGCACGATCACCGTCGACGAACTGAACCGAGTGGCCAGCTACTTCGAACCGCCTGTCTACGAACATCTGCCCGATGCTGACGTTCTATTGGCCGAGCAGCGTCACGAGAACAAGGCGTTCAGCAGCTGGATGAGCCGTAATGTTCGCCCGCATAAGAAGCAAGGCTATGCCATCGTTACGCTATCGCTCAAAAAAACCGGCATCCCGCCCGGCGACGCAACCAGTGCACAAATGGATGTGGTGGCTGACATGGCCGATCGCTATAGCTTTGGCGAGCTACGTGTAACGCATGAGCAGAATCTGGTGCTGGCCGATGTGAAGCAAACGGATTTGCTCGCTATTTACACCGAAGCGAAAGCGCATGGCCTCGCAACACCGAACATTGGTTTGTTGACCGATATGATCTGCTGCCCGGGTGGCGATTTCTGTTCACTGGCGAATGCAAAATCGATTCCGATCGCTGGTGCGATTGCGGAGCGATTCGATAATCTGGATTTTCAGCATGACATTGGCGAGATTGAATTAAATATTTCGGGTTGTATCAATGCCTGCGGCCACCACCATGTCGGCAATATCGGCATCTTGGGTGTCGATAAAGATGGCTCGGAGTGGTATCAGGTGTCGATTGGCGGCCGTCAGGGCAATGAGAGCGCCATCGGCAAGATTATTGGTCCGTCCTTTGCTGCAGAGCAGATGCCGGAAGTGATTGCTCGTCTGCTCGAGGTCTATGTACGCGATCGACATGAAGATGAACGTTTCATCGACGC
>Ga0194124_10003064_pt1 | contig 17980 bp, 22 predicted proteins | sample TA2KigCas0mmetaG_FD_148605 | JGI IMG/M metagenome (GOLD analysis project Ga0194124, IMG submission 148605) | Freshwater microbial communities from Lake Tanganyika, Tanzania - TA2015031 Kigoma Deep Cast 0m | ecosystem: Environmental > Aquatic > Freshwater > Lake | place: Tanzania: Lake...
TCGCCACGGCCATGAGGTCAGGCCGGTTTACAAGCGCGTGGATACCTGTGCCGCTGAGTTCGCCACCGGCACTGCCTACATGTACTCCACCTATGACGATGAGGACGAAGCGCAGCCGTCAGACCGCCGCAAGGTGATCGTACTGGGTGGAGGCCCGAACCGGATCGGACAGGGCATCGAGTTCGATTACTGCTGCGTTCATGCGGCGTTTGCGCTTCGCGAAGACGGGTTCGAGACCATCATGGTCAATTGCAACCCCGAAACGGTGTCCACCGACTACGACACGTCCGATCGCCTGTATTTCGAACCGGTCACGCTCGAAGACGTGCTGGAAATCGTTGCGGTCGAAAAGCCTTTCGGGGTCATTGTTCAGTATGGCGGTCAAACTCCCCTCAAGCTGGCGTTGGCGCTTGAGGCCAACGGCGTGCCCATCGTTGGCACATCGCCTGAATCCATTGACATCGCCGAAGATCGCGAGCGATTCCAGAAACTGTTGCAGCAGATTGGTCTGCGTCAGCCGCCCAACCGCACGGCTCGCACCGAACCCGAGGCGCTCGCGCTGGCCTCCGAAATCGGCTATCCCCTGGTGGTGCGTCCCAGCTATGTGCTGGGCGGTCGCGCCATGGAAATCGTGCACGAGCAACGCGACCTCGAGCGCTACATGCGTGAGGCGGTCAAGGTGTCGGAAGACAGCCCGGTACTGCTCGATCGCTTCCTGAATGACGCAATCGAGGTCGATGTTGATTGCCTGTCTGACGGCGCCGAGGTGTTCATCGGCGGCGTCATGGAGCACATCGAGCAGGCAGGCGTTCACTCTGGCGATTCAGCGTGTTCGCTGCCGCCGTATTCGCTGTCGCCATCGCTGGTGGCAGAGCTCAAGCGCCAGACCGCGGTCATGGCGCGCGCGCTGGGCGTCTGCGGCCTCATGAATGTGCAGTTCGCCATTCAACGCAGTGACAACGGTTCTGGCGACGGAACGGTTTATGTTCTCGAAGTCAACCCACGCGCATCCCGCACGGTGCCTTATGTGTCCAAGGCCACCGGCATGCAGCTGGCCAAGATCGCGGCGCGCTGCATGGTGGGGCGCAGCCTCGCCTCGCAGGGTGTTCGCGAAGAGGTCACGCCCCGCTACTACTCGGTGAAAGAAGCGGTATTTCCGTTCGTCAAGTTCCCGGGTGTCGACACGATCCTGGGGCCCGAAATGAAGTCCACGGGCGAGGTGATGGGCGTGGGTCACACCTTCGGCGAGGCCTTCGTCAAGTCGCAGCTGGGCGCCGGTGTGAAGCTTCCTGAGGGTGGTACCGCATTCGTGTCGGTACGCAGTTCTGACAAGCAGCGGGCGGTTGAGGTCGCACGCGGTCTGCATGAACTCGGTTTCAAGCTGGTCGCCACGCGCGGCACCGCAGCGGCCATCACCGCCGCGGGCATTCCTGTGTCGGCGGTCAACAAGGTTCAGGAAGGTCGCCCACACGTGGTTGACATGATGAAAAACGGTGAAATCGCGTTGGTCATCAATACTGTCGAAGAAAAGCGCGGGGCCATTGCCGATTCGCGCTCGATCCGAACCACCGCGCTTGCCCAGCGGGTCAGCTACTACACCACGATCGCGGGAGCGAGTGCCGCTGTCGAGGGTATGCGGCATCTTCGCGATCTCGACGTTTACAGTCTCCAATCGCTGCATGCTGCGCTGGCGGGCTGACTTGCTTGCGCGTTGACCGCCCGGCGCGTGCTGCTTTCTGACAAGGTATACCCATGCCCACGATTCCTTTGACCGTTCGCGGCGCTGAACTGCTGCGCGAAGAATTACATCGACTGAAACACGTCGAAAGGCCCTCCGTTATCACTGCGATCGCCGAGGCGCGCGCGCAGGGAGATCTGTCTGAAAACGCCGAGTACGACGCGGCGCGTGAGCGGCAGGCTTTCGTCGAAGGCCGGATCGCTGAAATCGACTCGAAGCTATCAAATGCCCAGATCATCGATCCGAGGCTGGTCGATGCCGACGGCCGCGTGGTGTTTGGCGCAACGGTCGACCTGGAAGACGTAGAGTCTGGCGATAAGGTCACCTATCAGATCGTGGGTGACGATGAGGCTGATATTCGCGCTGGAAAAATCTCGGTATCGAGTCCGATTGCTCGCGCGCTCATCAGCCGTAGCGCCGGGGATATGGCTAAGGTTGCCGCGCCCGGTGGCACGCGCGAATACGAAATTCTCGACGTACGGTACGAGTAGCGTGCCAAGGCCTGCGCGGGCGGCGCGGCTAATCGGCGTGGGGCAGCTCGCGCGGAGCTGCCCGAGCCAGCGCTTCCAACGCCTCCCGGCTCAGCGCTTCCGGGGCGGCGCGCGACGGCTGGGCGCTTTGCCGGCAGCGGGCCTGGGGGGACGAGATCCGCTGGTGGGCCGTGGCGGCGGCCTTGATTCGGTTCTGTCTGCGCGCGGCCCCGACGTGCGCACGCCAGAGGCCCTGCCCGATGCGCTTCGGCTGCCGCCAAACCCGGTGCCGTCCGCCGCGCGCGCGCGGTCGTTTGGCCGATCGCCTCGAATTGACTTGGCGCCGGTTTTGGATGCCGAGACTCTGCCCGGCTTCGCGCCCCATTTCGTTCCCCCTTTGGCGTCCCCTCTCGCGTCCCTTCTCGCATCCCCTTTCACTCCCCCTCTCGCGCCGGCGGGCTTCGCAGCGGTCCGTGCTGAGGCGGGTCGAGTGGGCTTTGCAGGCGTTTTTGCCGGCGAGGACCGCCTGTTGGCCGTCGAGCCAGGCTTCTTGGCAGGCGCCGCTGCGCGTCTTGCCGCCTCTTTCTTGGGGACGAACACGTCGCTTTTGGGGGCGGGGGGCGCAGGACGCCAGATCACCAGCAGCTTGCCGATCATCTGCACCGACGCGCAGCCCAGCGCGCTGCACAGCTCTTTCATGATCAGGGCCCGAACCTCGCGGTCATCGCCAAGAACTCTGATCTTGATCAACTCATGTGAGTTCAACGCGCGGTCGGCCTCGGCCACCACCGCCTCGGTGAGGCCGGAATCGCCGATCATGACCACCGGGTCGAGATGGTGCGCATCGGCACGCAGCGCCCGCCGTTGCGCCGAGGTGATGACCAGCGCGGCCCGAGCAATTGTCAGTTCGGGGACTGAAGGCTGTGCCGCGGCTGGACGGGTACGGGACGGAGAAGTGGAGCGAGGCGCGTTCATCGGAGATCCGGCGATAATGACCGCCCGCATCCTACTGGCTCCATGAACAAGCGCAAAGTCAACCGGGCATGGCTGGCCCGTCACCTCAACGATCCCTACGTCAAGCTTGCGCAGAAGCACGGGTACCGCTCGCGCGCCGCATTCAAGCTCTCCGAGATCGATGCCAAAGACCGACTTATCCGCCGTGGTATCACGGTGGTTGACCTTGGAAGCGCCCCTGGGGCGTGGTGTCAGGTATTGCGTGAACGGCTGGTGCGACCGGCCGGGGCCGGGCTTGATGGCCGGATCATTGCGTTGGATCTGCTGCCAATGGATCCGGTGGCCGATGTTGAGTTCATCCAGGGCGATTTCCGGCTTGGAAGCGCCCCTGGGGCGTGGTGTCAGGTATTGCGTGAACGGCTGGTGCGACCGGCCGGGGCCGGGCTTGATGGCCGGATCATTGCGTTGGATCTGCTGCCGATGGATCCGGTGGCCGATGTTGAGTTCATCCAGGGCGATTTCCGCGAGGACGAGACGCTGGAGCGGCTGAGGCAAGCCCTGTCTGGAACCAAGGTTGACCTTGTGGTTTCGGATATGGCCCCCAACTTAAGCGGGGTGGCGTCGGCCGATGCCGCCCGAATGAGCGACCTTCTCGAGCTTGCGCTTGAATTCTCAGCAGAACATCTCCGCCCGGAAGGGGCGCTGCTTGCCAAATGCTTTCACGGCAGCGGCTACAGCCAGACCGTTGAGCGCTTCAAAACCGTGTTCCGGCAAGTTGCGGCGAGGAAACCTGGTGCCTCGCGTGACGAATCCGCTGAAACCTACCTGGTTGGTCGAGCACTCCGAGGCGGATCGGAATAAAATCCAATTTGCGGCAAGGCGTCCCGGAAATCGGGAGGCCGTGCTGCAACGTCTTTTGACTCTTTTGCAGTATCCGCGACTTCCCGTGGGGGTTCACCCGTGAACAATATGTTTTCGAAGGCGGCAGTCTGGCTCGTGATTGCGCTGGTTCTGTTTACCGTCTTCAAGCAGTTCGATACGCGTCAGGGCCGGGGCGGCGACATGCCGTACTCGCAGTTCATGTCCGAGGCGCGTGAGGGCCGCATCGAAAAAAAGCGTTCACGTCGATGGACGTACGCTGCGGGTCCGTTCACGCGATGGCCGCACCTTCACCGTGTATTCGGCGAGCGACATCTGGATGGTGGGTGACCTCATGAAGTTCGGCGTTCAGGTCAACGCCAAGCCAGAAGAAGAGCAGTCGTTGCTGCTGAATATCTTCGTGTCCTGGTTCCCCATGCTGCTGCTCATCGGCGTCTGGGTGTTTTTCATGCGCCAGATGCAGGGGGGCGGACGCGGCGGTGCGTTTTCGTTCGGCAAGTCGCGCGCGCGAATGCTCGACGAAGGCAACAACAGCATCACCTTCGCCGATGTGGCGGGTTGTGACGAGGCCAAGGAAGAAGTGCAGGAACTGGTTGAGTTCCTGCGTGACCCCAGCAAGTTTCAGAAACTTGGCGGTCGCATTCCCCGGGGCGTGCTGATGGTCGGTTCGCCGGGCACCGGTAAAACGCTGCTTGCCAAAGCGATCGCCGGTGAGGCCAAAGTTCCGTTCTTCTCGATTTCAGGTTCCGACTTTGTTGAAATGTTCGTGGGCGTGGGCGCTGCGCGGGTGCGCGACATGTTCGAGAACGCCAAAAAGCATGCGCCCTGCATTTTGTTCATCGACGAAATCGACGCTGTGGGTCGCCAGCGCGGCGCCGGTCTTGGCGGCGGCAACGATGAGCGCGAGCAAACGCTCAATCAGCTGCTGGTTGAGATGGACGGCTTTGAAACCGGTCAGGGCATCATTGTGATCGCCGCGACCAATCGTCCCGACGTACTCGATCCGGCGCTCTTGCGGCCGGGCCGATTCGACCGACAGGTGGTGGTGCCGCTGCCCGACATTCGCGGACGCGAGCAAATTCTCAACGTGCACATGCGCAAAGTGCCCATTGGTCAGGATGTCCGGGCTGACGTGCTGGCCCGCGGTACACCCGGCTTCTCGGGTGCTGATCTTGCCAACCTGGTGAATGAGGCGGCTTTGTTCGCGGCACGCCGCAGTGCGCGGGTGGTCGAAATGATCGATTTCGAGCGCGCGAAAGACAAAATCCTGATGGGCGCCGAGCGTCGTTCCATCGTCATGCCCGAGGAAGAGCGTCGCAACACGGCCTACCATGAGTCGGGTCACGCCATTGTTGCGCGGATGCTGCCCAAAACCGATCCGGTGCATAAGGTCACCATCATCCCGCGCGGGCGGGCATTGGGCGTCACCATGCAACTGCCCGAGCAGGATCGTTACAGCATGGACCGCGATCGCATGCTCAACACGATCGCGGTGCTGTTTGGCGGCCGAATCGCTGAAGAAATCTTCATGCATCAGATGACCACCGGCGCCTCGAACGATTTCGAGCGCGCCACCTCGATCGCCCGCGACATGGTCACCCGGTATGGCATGAGCGACTTGCTGGGCCCGATGGTTTACGCAGAAAATGAAGGCGAAATTTTTCTGGGCAGGTCGATCACCAAGACGACCAACATGTCCGAAGAAACCATGCGCAAGGTTGATTCCGAGATTCGCCGAATCATCGATGAGCAGTACGCGGTGGCGCGCACGATTCTCGAAACCAATCGCGACAAGGTTGAAGCGATGGCGAAGGCGCTGCTCGACTGGGAAACCATTGATGCCGAGCAGATTGAAGACATCGCTTCTGGCCGTCCGCCGCGGCCGCCGAAGCCGGGCGGATCGCCTGGCGGCAGTGCCGGTGGTGCAGGCTCGTCGCCCAGCCAGCCGAGCCCCTCGTCGGGTTCGCCTTCGGCTGAGCCGGCCGCGTAAGCGGTACATGGGCCCCGGTCCGCTCGGGGCCCCAGTCAAGATGAAGGCCCGCATGGCCAAAGAGTGGGCGTGCGGCAGCTTCCGGTTAAGCCTGCAGCGGCCGTTGATCATGGGAATCGTCAACGTCACGCCCGACTCGCTTCCGGTTAAGCCTGCAGCGGCCGTTGATCATGGGAATCGTCAACGTCACGCCCGACTCGTTCTCCGACCGCATTGATCGAACCGACCCGGTCGAGGCGATTGCCTGGGCGCGGCGGCTGGTCGCCGAAGGCGCTGATCTGCTTGATATCGGAGGCGAATCCACCCGCCCTGGCGCGCCCGCTGTTCCCGCCGCAGTGGAACTCGATCGAATCCTGCCGGTGTTGGAGGCGATGCGCGATAGCGGCGTGCCGCTGTCAGTCGATACCCGAAAACCCGAAGTGATGCGGGTTGCGCTGGCGCATGGCGCCGATCTGATCAACGACGTTGGGGGGTTCACTGCGCCGGGCGCGATCGATGCGGTGGCCGCCACCGACTGCGGCGTCTGCGTGATGCATATGAAAGGCGATCCTGCCACGATGCAGCATGCCCCCGAGTATGCCGAGGTGCTGAGCGAGGTGGCGGCCTTTCTTGGCGCGCAGCGTGATGCGCTCGAACGCGCGGGGGTTGCGTCCGATCGAATCATGCTTGACCCTGGCATCGGTTTTGGCAAGTCGCTCGAGCATAATCTGATGCTGATGCGCGGGCTTGCAGCGCTGCGCGAACAGGGTCCGCTGCTGGTTGGCGTATCGCGAAAATCGGTCATCGGTCGACTGACCGGGCGCGAAGTCGGTGAGCGATTGCCTGGCAGCCTGGCTGCGATGCTCGCTGCGGTACGCGAGGGGGCATCGGTCGTTCGCGTTCATGATGTCGCGGCAACGCGCGATGCGCTCACAGTCTGGCGCGCACTCACGACGGAGGCACTCAATGGGGCGTAAGTATTTCGGCACAGATGGCGTCAGATGGCGTGAGGGGGCGGGTTGGCGAGGCACCCATTACGCCCGACTTCGTGATGCGCCTGGGTTACGCTGCCGGTCGGGTGCTGGCTGGGGCAGGGCGTAAAACCTCGGCTGCTCCAGTCGACAACGCCGCATCCGCTCAGCCGGCCAGTGCGGGGGGACGCGCCAGTACCCGACCCGCTGTCATCATCGGCAAAGACACCCGGATCTCGGGTTACATGCTCGAAGCCTCGCTGGAGGCGGGTCTGTCAGCGGCGGGGGTCGATGTCCTGCTGTGCGGCCCGCTGCCCACGCCCGCAGTGGCGTATCTCACCCGGGCACTGCGCCTGTCGGCGGGGATCGTCATCAGCGCGTCGCACAATCCGTTCGATGACAACGGCATCAAGTTTTTTTCCGCTGATGGCGACAAGCTGCCCGATTCCGTTGAGATCGCAATCGAGGCCGAGCTTGAGCAGCCCATTGGCTGCGTGCCGTCCGCAGCACTCGGACGCGCCCGACGCGTCAATGATGCCGCAGGCCGCTACATTGAATTCTGCAAGCGTACCTTTCCCGCGAACCTCGACCCCCGAAGGGTTTGCGGATGGTGGTCGATTGCGCAAACGGTGCGGCCTACCAGACCGCGCCGCATGTGTTTCACGAACTGGGCGCCGACGTCATTACCATCGGTGCCTCGCCCAACGGCTTCAATATCAATGAAAAGCTGGGGGCCACGCATCCGGCCACGTTGCAGGCGGCCGTCCGCGAGCATCGCGCTGCGCTGGGTGTCGCGGTCGACGGTGATGCTGATCGGCTGATCATGGTCGACGCAGACGGTCGGCTGTATAACGGCGACGAACTGCTTTATCTGATCGTTCGCGAGCGATTGCATCACGGGCCCGTGGCCGGCGCGGTCGGCACCCTGATGTCAAACCTGGGGCTCGAGCAGGCCCTGTCGCGGCTGGGTGTGGGCTTTGCGCGCGCGCGCGTCGGCGATCGGTATGTGCTTGAGATGCTTCGCGAGCGCGGCTGGTTGTATGGCGGTGAAAGCTCCGGCCACCTGCTCTGCCTGGATCACCACAGCACCGGCGACGCCACGATCAGCGCGCTACAGGTGTTGGCCTCGTTGCAGCGCACCGGTCGCACCCTGGCCGAACTGACCGACGGGCTTCAGATGATGCCGCAGACGCTGATCAACGTCAGGGTTGAGCGGGGGTTTGACTGGCAGTCGTACGCGCCGCTGGCCAAGGCCAAGGCGGAAGTCGAACGTGAACTTGCCGATCAGGGCCGAATTCTGATTCGGGCGTCCGGCACCGAGCCGTTGCTGCGCGTCATGGTGGAAGCCCGATCGGCGCAGCTTGCCGAACAGGCCGCGCAACAATTGGCCTCGTCGCTTAAAGCGGCTTGACCGCGCGAAACAGCGTCCAGGGAAAGCGCCAGTAGGGCCAGTCGGCCCGCGTGGCGCCTTCGGTTTCGGCAAACGGCTCGATCGCAATATCAATGAAGCCAGCGTCCTGCATGGCTGCAACCATGTCGAGGCGGTTGAACGCTGGCATGAAGCCCTCGTTGTTTCGAACCGCATGGCCGTCCAGGAACCGCATGGCCGTCCAGCAAAAACTCCATCCAGCGGCCCTGCGGACGAAAATCAAGGTGCATCACTTCGCCGCCTGGCTCGAGCAGCCGAAACGATTCTTGAAGAACGAGCCGGATATCGTCGACCGGCAGCTCGTGCAGCAGCTGCGTGGAGGTGACCAGATCGAAGCTTGCGTCGGCGTAGCCCGACCTCAGTGCATCGCGCTGCGCGAGGCGCGCGTTTGACAGCCCGGTGTCGGGCAACGTGTGGCTGCAGCCAGCCGCAGACAGGGGGCTGACAGATCAATGCCCGTGACGATCGCCTCGGGCAGTCGGGCTGCGATGGGAAATGTGCACTTGCCGAATCCACACCCCATGTTCAGCACGGCCTGAAACCGCCGCCGGGAGAGCACCCGATCACCGAACCGCTCATGCGCTTCAAAACGGCGGGTGTTGGGATGGATGGACGTGGCACTGGCCTGGTACATCAGGCCGTCGTAGTCAGCGCCGATCAGATTGCCTGGATGCTGATGGATATCGATTTCGCGGTAATAGGCCGGAATCGGAAGAGTCGGATTGAGTTCGAGATAGGGGCTGGACTCAGCCGCCGCGAGCCGCTCCCGAACCCACTCGGGGCGCGACTCGAAATTGGCCGCGAGCCCCCAACGCGGGTCCGAGTACTTCATCCGCTGATAGTGGCGCTCGATGAAGGCGAACCACTGGTAGAGGGGCGTCTGGCTGATTTGGGCGATGGCCTGGTCGGCCATCGCGGGGGTGGCGCCGTGGTCGATATTGCGATAGCGCTCGTGAAGTGCCGGGTACAGTTGATTGGCCCAGTGCTGCCGCATCGAGCCAATCAGTTCCTGAAAGGCCACCGTTGCGCGAAGCGGTGTGCTCATGATCGCGTCTCCTTCGGCGAGTCAGACGGAAATCGGCCGCTGGTTGATTTGGCACGGCCATCGATGACCTCGAGCAGGTGCGCGACGAACGCATCACGCTCGCCGGCAAGTAGCTTCGCCTGTGCCTCATCAGGCTGAAAGCGATCGAGCGCATTCAGATCGAGTTGCCCCTGGTTGGCCAGCATGAATTCGAGGCATCGCACGCGATCACGCAGCACATGCAGTTCAGAGGCCATGACCCAAACCATCTGGGCAAGCCGGTCGACGCTGGGCGAATCAAAGAACGTCAGCTCCGGCTCATCGCGTTTGCCGGTTTTGGCAGCGTTCACGGGGGCAGCGCTCATCGACGAGTCCTGATCAAAGAAAAAATGGCGTGGCAGCGCCTCAGGGCAAGGCCACGGTGCCGGCGGGCAGTCCTGCGACATGGTCTGCAATCTGCCCCGGGGTGGCAAACCAGACTCGCGAGCGCTGCGCGGTGAGGTGCGCGAGCATTCTTGCCAGCTGGCGCGCCCGATGCGGGTGACCCATCAGGAAAGTATGAATCGAGATGCAGCACACCAGAGGCCAGCCGTGACGGTCGCTGTCTTCCAGCTGCTGATCGAACGCATCGATCACCATGCTGGTGAACTCGGTATCGCTTGCGCCACGATTGATGAACGCAGGCAGATCGTTCAGTTCCATCGATGGATAAGGCACTGCCAGAATCGGGCCGCGGCCGGTTCTGAACCATTGCGGCTGCTCATCGAAGAACCAGTCAAGCATGTACGTGAAACCCGCCTCGTGCAGCAGTTCGGGTGTGTTGGCGCTCTGCGAAATGAACGGGCCTAGCCAGCCCTTGGGCGCCTTACCCTCTTCCCGTGGGGGCGAGCATGCGGCGTTCGGTGTCGACATCCATGTCGGCCTGGCGTTCGGAGTTGGTGCGCCCGTGGCCGACGAACTCATCGCCCCGCTCGCGAAACGGCACCAGAATTTCCGGGCAGACGTCGTAGACGCTGGCATTGACCAGAACGGACAGCGGAACCTGCTGGCGCTCAAACAAGTCGGCGATGCGCCAGATGCCGACCCGGTTGCCGTAGTCGCGGTAGGCATAGCCGCGATGAAAGGGCGGACTGGGCATCGACGTGAAGTCGTTGCCAGGATTGCGGCCAAATTCAAACGCCTCGACATTGAGCGCGAAGTAAACGGCGAGTCGGGCGCCATTGGGCCAGGTGTAGCGCGGCCGGGACGGCAGCGCCGAGAACCGGTAGCGATCAAATTTATTGTCAAAGCGCTCCATGGGGTTCACCGTGTGGCGGGGCCAAGTGCCCGCAGTTCGGCCATCACATCGGCCACCGGCTTCACGTCGGCATATTTGGCCGCCATGTCGAACAGATTCACAGCGTGGCTGGTGGCGCTTCGATCGTAGACGCACTCAATGGGCACCGTGCAACGGAAATTGTAGGCAAAGCCATCGACAACGCTGCCGCGTACACAGCCACTGGTGGTGCAGCCGGTTTTTCCACCAGGCTGTCGACCCCCAGATCAACCAGGTAACTGACCAGCGGCGTACCGAAGAACGCGCTGGGATGTTTTTTGGGCAGCAGGATGTCCTGCTCGCGCGGCGCGACCTCGGGCACGAACTGATAGCCGTTTGCTGCCACCTTCATCAGCGCGGGCACTTTCTCGGCAAGACGCCCGACATCGAACGATTCCTTGGGCGATACATACGGGTAAATTTGACGGGTAGCTGCAGTTCGCGGAACAGCTCAAGCAACGGACGAATGTGGTCAACCGCGCGCCAGCCCACCTCGCCGCAGGCTGTCTTGAACTCTTTGATGGCTTCCCAGAATGGTTGGCGTTGGGTGCCAACCGTGCGGTATTGAACGTCGATGATGAGCAGGGCAGGGCGCTTGCCCATGCCCTGCGGACGACCAAAACCGGCCGCCTCATAGGCTGCGATCTCGTCGGCGGAAACAATGCCTGCCCAGGGTTGTGCCATTGATAGGACTCCTGCTATTAGTTGTTGAACATCACCGAGGGCAGCCAGGTGACGATGCCGGGAAATGCCCAGATCAGCCAGCAGGCAAACGCCAGCGCGATGAACGACGGAATGGCACCCTGCGAAATGAACAGAATGTCGCGCTTGGCGAGCCCCTGCAGCACAAACAGATTGAAGCCGACCGGCGGCGTGATGGTGGCGATTTCAACCACCAGCACGATGTAGATACCAAACCAGATCGGATCGATCTTGGCGGCATGGATCATCGGCATGACCACCGACAGCGTCAGCACGATCATCGACACGCCGTCGAGAAAGCAGCCCAAAATCACGTACAGGATGGTGAGTACGAAAACCAGCATGCCAGCGCTCAGCTGCCAGTCATTGACCAGCGCTGCGAGGCTCTTGGGGATACCGGTGAAGCCCATTGCCACTGTGGTGAACGCCGCGCCTGCCAGCACAAAAGCCAGCATGCACGAGGTTTCGGTGGCGCGAAGCAGGCTTTCAACGAAACTTTCGCGGGTGAGTGTGCCTGTGGAGGCGGCCAGAATCAGCGAGCCCACCACACCCACCGCAGCGGCCTCGGTGGCGGTGGCCAGGCCCAGGTAGATCGAGCCGATGACCAATACGATCAGCAGCACAATCGGTATCAGCCGTCGCGAGGCATAGAGCTTTTCGCTCAGCGTCATCGCCGGGTCGGGCGGCGGAATGGCGCCGGGCCGTGTCCAGGCGTGAATCATGATGCAAAGCATGAACAGGGAAACCAGCAGGACGCCGGGAATTACCCCGGCAATGAACAGTCGGGCAATCGATACATCGGCAGCCACGCCATAGACGATCATCATGATCGACGGCGGGATCATGATGCCGAGCGTGCCGGCACCTGCCAGCGAGCCCAGCACCACTTTTTCGTCATACCCCCGGCGCAATAGCTCGGGGGGATCGTCATGCGGCCGATCGTGACCGCGGTGGCGGTGGACGAGCCCGACACCGCAGCAAAGATTCCAGACCCGATCACGTTCACATGTAGCAGCCGGCCCGGCAGCCTGCGCATCCAGGGAGCGATGCCGGTGAACATGTCATCAGACAGACGGGTTCGAAACAGAATTTCGCCCATCCAGATAAAAAGCGGCAGCGCGGTAAGCGCCCATTCAGAGCTCTGGCCCCAGATGGTGGTGGCAAGCAGCTGTCCGACGGGTCGGCTTGAGAACAACGAAATGCCGATGACACCGACGATCACCAGTGACAGCGCAATCCATACGCCCGCCGACAGGAGCACAAACACCGACAGGAGCAATACCGTAATGGCAAGTGACTGTTCCATGGCGGTTTACTCTTGCGCGGCGTGGCGATCTGCATCATCGCCTGAGGCCGTCTGTTGATAAGAAGGCGTGCCGCCCCTGAGCACCACCACCAGATCGTCGAGGAAGGCGATGAACAGGATGACCGCTCCCGTGGCCATCGCGATCTGAGGGATCCATTTGGGAATCGGGATGAGGCCGATGGTGTATTCGATCAGGCCGATGGTGTATTCGGGGAAACGAACGCCGTCGATCACCATGTCGATGGCGTACCAGGCGAAGTAGCCAGTCAGCGCTGTGCCAACAGCAAGGCAGAGCAATTCGGCGATGCGTCGACGCGGTGGCGCGAATTTTTCGACCAGCAGCGCGACGCGAATGTGCGCCCCACGCCGCAGCGCCCAGGCGAGTCCCAGAAACGACGAGGCTGCCATCGAAAGCCGGGCGAAGTCGTCTGCGGAGGGCACCAGCACATCAAACAACCGACCCACGAAAACTGAGCGGTCACCAACACCGCGATCATCAGAAGAAAGAAAGCCGACAGCAGCCCGCTCAGTCGGTATAGAGAGTCCAGGGTCTTTCTCATCGGTGATGCAGTCCGGTAGCGGTTCGTGACTAACGGCGTCGGCAACGAAACGGCCGCCTGGTGGCGGCCGTTCCCTGGTCAAACGACTGAGTGATGCTCAGTTTCCTTTCAGCTTCGAGTAGTACGCATCGGTGATCTTCTTGCCTTCGGGGCCTGCTTTTTTGACCCAGTCGTCCAGCATCTGGTCGCCGATTTTCTTCAGCTCAGTCGCGAACTGCGGGGTGATCGGGGCGAGCGTCATGCCATTCTGAACCAGCTGCTTGGGTCCATTGACGTTCTCGGCTTCGCTCATTTCCCAGCCGCGTTTCTCAGCGATTGCGGCCTGCTCGAGCAGCGCCTTCTTCACGGGCTCGGAGAGCGCCTGGAAGGCTTTTTCGTTGACGAACGCGATGTTCTTGGGCACCCAGGCCTGGGTGTCATACACGAAGCGGGTGTAGTCCCAGGCTTTGGTCGTCACGCCCGTGCCAGCGGCGGTGAACATCCCCTCAGCTGCGCGAGCCGGGCGGTTTGCGCGTTGTACGTGCGCATCTTGGTGCCCTTCAGGTCGGCCAGCGAGTTGATCGGCTTCTTGGAGTAAAACGCCTGTGACGGCCAGGGGCACATGTAGAGCACGCGCAGGCCCTGCTTCAGCATCCGCTGAGAGATGGCTTCACGCGAGACGTCCAGCAGGACCCGGGCTTCTTTGTAGCCCGGCGCGAAGAACGGGATCGCATCAAGTTCAAACACGGGATCTTCTGGACCCATGTTGGGCTTGAAGATTTCGCCGATCTGAACCTGGCCGGTCTGCACCGCGCGCTTGATTTCCGGGTTCTTGATCAGGGAATTGGCAGTGTGCATGGTGATGATGAGCTGGCCATTGGTGGCGCGGCGGACATCCTCAGCAAACTGAACGGTGTTTTTGGTGAGCACCTCGCGGTCAGCGTAAGGCGTGGGGAAATCCCACTTGACCTGGGCGGACACGCTCGCGCTCGCAAGCAGGGCGACGGCGACGGCCGGAAGCAATCGGACAGACATGAGCAACTCCTGTTGGGATGGTGCGTTGAAGCGGCCGTATTAACGCGCGACCGGTGGGGCGCTGTCAATTCTTACGCTGAGTCCGATAAGGCTAGTAAATAAACGGGATGAACCCGCGCGTACGCGCCTGGTACGCAGCCCAGCCCGGATGAACCTGCGCCATCCAGCGGTCTTCGAAACTGGCCTTGATGAGTAGTGCGCCCAGCAGCGTCAGCGACAGCATCCAGCCGTGGAAGCTGTCGATGATGCCGCCCAGTCCGGCCGAGACCAGCAGCAGGCCGAGGTACATCGGGTGACGGATCCAGCGGTATGGGCCATGCGTGATCAGCACACCGCCTTCACGCGGTTCGGGTCGAAAATTGAAGTTGCCGGGCCGATTGACGAGGATCGCCCAGGTGCCCAGAAGGACACCCGCCACGATCAGGCCCAGCGCCCAGCCTGACGGGGCCACATAGTTCAGCGCCAGGCCTGTGAGCAGCCCCTGGCCAGCCAGTGCGCCGAACTGGACCCAAAGCAGAAAGCCGACGACCCTCGAGTTGCACGCGTGACGAATCGTCAAGCGTCAGGTGCAGGCTCGCAACCAGGTCGGCAAGCTGCGCGCGGCTGGTGGCGCTGGCGATGGGCGCGGCAACCGATGAGCGGTCACGAAGCCAGGCGAGCGCAACCGCTGTCTGGGTGGTCTTGTGCTGCCCGGCTACCTGACCGAGCGCAGCCAGAATCCGGACACCCCGCTCGTTGAAATAAGTGGCCACGCGTCCGCCCCGGGCATGACCGGTAGCGTCGTCCGCCGAGCGATGTTTGCCGGTCAGAAAGCCCGATGCGAGTGCGTAATACGGAATGACCGAGACCTGTTCGCGCACGCACAGCGCCTGCAGCTGCGCCTCGAAGGGCTGGCGCGTTACCAGGTTGTACTCGGGCTGCAAGGTCTGAAACCGCGGCAGGCCCAGCCGGTCTGCGGTTTGCAGGGCGAGTTCCAGCCGCTCAGCCGTGTAGTTGGAAGCGCCGATTGCGCGAATCTTGCCGGCGCGGATCAGGTCGGCGTAGGCGCCCAGGGTTTCCTCGATGGGCGTTTTGGGATCGTCGATATGGGCCTGATAGAGATCGATGCAGTCGGTGCCCAGGCGGGCAAGCGACTCGTCGATTGATCGCATCAGATGCCGGCGCGACAGTCCGACGCGGTCGCCGCCCAGGTCCATGCCTGCCTTGCTTGCGATCAGCACATGATTGCGCTTGCCGCTTCGCTTCAACCAGCGACCGATGATGGTCTCGGATTCGCCGCCCCGGTTACCAGGTACCCAGCTCGAGTACTTGTCGGCGGTATCGATCAGGTTGCAGCCGGAGTCTACGAACGCGTCCAGCAGTTCGAAAGAGCGCGCCTCGTCGGCGGTCCAGCCGAAGACGTTGCCGCCAAACGCAAGTGGGACAGCCTTCAGGCCGCTTCGGCCCAGTTCTCGAGTCTGCATCATGGTTGACGGTGCTCCGGTGCGCGCGGCGATGAGGAAAACGCGATCCGATCATGAACCGCTACGACGGTCAACCGCAGTCGGTCCACACTCGCCCCGGAACGACGCCCACTGGTCGCAGACCTGGCCAGAGGGAAAGCGGCACGTGCCCCGCTCGCTGCCGTCGGCATTGCGTTCGGTCATGGCTTCACCGCCCGCGCGAGTGCAGGCAACTGCCGCCGGGTTGGGCAGCCCCACGCGGGGCGCCGCACAGCCAGCGAGTACCGCGGCGACCGCCGCCATGGCCAGCCCGCGCAGTAGAGGTTGGCAGAGATGCCTTGGGGTCATGGCTTGGCACTGTCCCACGAGAGAACGCGCGCTGCAAGCCAGGGCTGTCGCCGCGCGCGAACACTTTTAAAAAAGCGGTGCGCGCTTGTCATGACGTTGCCGGAGATGCCCCAAATGAACCAACGCCGTTCCACCCTCGCGCTGCTCGCAGCCGGTGCTGTGTCGCCCCGAATCGCGTTCGCACAGTCCTCGCCGCAGGTGATCCGCCTGATTGTTCCCTTCACCCAGGGCACTGGGATGGACATGGTTGCGCGAACGGTCGGCCCCGGACTGGGCGACAAAATGGGCCGGCCGGCCATCGTTGAAAATCGCCCGGGGGCGTCGGGCAACATTGGTGCCGAGCAGGTGGCCCAGGCAGCGCCCGACGGCAACACCATTCTGGTCAGCGCCAACACCCTGGTCATGGCGCGGACGCTGTATCCCAAGCTGAACTTTGACCCGCTTACCGATTTCACGCCGATTGCTCTGGCCGCCTGGGGCCAGCTGCTGCTGGTCACGCATCCGCGCACCGGCTTCAAGACCGCCGCCGACCTGCTGGCCGCGGCACGCGCCAAGCCCGGCGCGCGCTCAACTACGCATCGCCGGGTGCGGGCACGCCGCACCACATGTCGATGGAAATGTTGAAGAGCGTCAACAAGGTGTTCATCACGCACATTGCTTACCGCGGCACCGCCCCGGCGGTGCAGGACATGCTGGGTGGCCACGTCGATACGATGTTCATGCCGATTCACGTTGCGCTGCCGCTCGTTCGCGCCGGCCGCCTGGTGGTGCTCGGTCTGGGCGGCGCGTCACGTCATCCGCTGCTGCCTGACGTACCGACGCTCGCCGAGGCAGGCGCGGGCGATGTCAATGTCGCCATGTGGTACGGGTTCTTCGGGCCCAAGGGCATGGCACCCGATCTGGTTGAGCGGCTGCATCGCGAAATCAACCAGCTGCTCGCGAGCCCCGAGGCTGCGCGGGCTTTCTCCACGCAGGGCATGGATGCGGCACCGGTCAGTCTGGCTGAATATCAGCGGCTGGTGCGCGTTGATTCAGAGCGCTGGGCGAACCTGATTCAGGCGCAGCGCATCACCGCGGACTAAGCAGAGATCACGATGAACATTGCGATTGTCGGAGGCGGAATCGCCGGGCTTGCGTTCGCGCTGGGCTTGCATCGGCATGGAATACGGGCAACCGTCTACGACGCGGCACCCGAGTTTCGGGAAGTGGGTGTGGGCATCACGCTGTTGGGGCCCATGCCTGCCGGGAACTCGCGGTGCTGGGTGCGCTGGAGCGGCTGGAGCCCCTGGGTATCGAGAACCTCGAAAGCGTGTTCTTCAACCGGTATGGGCAGTTTGTGTACCGCGAGCTGCGCGGCCGGCACGCCGGGCATCCGTTTCCCGAAATCGGAATTCATCGCGCGCGGCTTCACAGCACGCTGCTTGACCTCGCGCGTGAGCGGCTTGGGCCCGACGCCATCCGCAACGGCATGCGATGCCGTGGCTACGCGCAAAACGCGAACTCAGTCACGCTTCAATTTGCGCGTGCCGACGGAGTTACCGAGGGTGTCGAGGCCGACTTGGTCGTGGCCTGCGATGGCGTCAATTCGGCAGTGCGGGCGCAGATGCATCCCAGCGACAGGCTGTGCTTCGCGGGTATCAACACCTGGCGGGGCGTGAGCGTATTCGAGCCCATTCTTACCGGGCGATCTTACCTTCGTATCGGAACGATCGCGACAGGCAAGATGGTGATTTATCCCATCGTTGGCCGGTACGACGAGCAGGGCCGGCAACTTGTAAATTGGGTTGCCGAGATCCAACGCGACGATGCGCCGATGAACGACTGGAACACCCGGGCCGACACCGCTGATTTCATGCCGG
>Ga0194124_10003065_pt1 | contig 17977 bp, 21 predicted proteins | sample TA2KigCas0mmetaG_FD_148605 | JGI IMG/M metagenome (GOLD analysis project Ga0194124, IMG submission 148605) | Freshwater microbial communities from Lake Tanganyika, Tanzania - TA2015031 Kigoma Deep Cast 0m | ecosystem: Environmental > Aquatic > Freshwater > Lake | place: Tanzania: Lake...
AAAAATAGAACGCGGTTGCCTTTGAGCTGTTAACATAAATTGGGGAGCAGGATGAGAACTACTTGAAACAGAACCCCGGGAACTTTGAGCTTTTAACATATGTGGTGGAATATGACTAGTTCCACTTCCTCCATTTTGAATATTAATCAAATTATTTACCGCTTTTAATAAATCTTTTTTATTAAATTTTGAATAATTTTTTATATTATTTTTTTTTAATATATCTCTTAATTCTTTATTTGTAATCATAATATATTAAAATATAAAAAATTTGTTAAGATTTTTTACTACAACATAACTTGAAGTAAAAAATCTTTACAATTTTTTTTATATCTAATTTTACTTCTTCTTAGCCAGAAGTAAAAACAAATTCTTCACAAATTCTTTATCAATTGATAATGATGGATATAAAGACTATTAAACTCTCCAATACCGTAAATTAGGTTTTCCAATAATACATTTATTTTCTCTTGGAGCTCACCTAAGTTGAAATTGTCACACACTTTCAGCAATTCCTGGCACATGTCTCTTATTTTATAAATAGCTTTTACAAAATTACCATCAAAGCCATCAAATTTCTGTAAAATTTCAATCAATGGCTTCCTATCCAGCCACATCAAAAAAGGCTCAATAAATTCAAAACTCATCAGCATCCTATGGCTCAAATTATTCTCTGCATAGACTTCGAGAATATACAAATAGTAATTCCAGGTTTCATCCAATATGTCCGTAGTTTCTTTATCCAATTGCTGACTTACATTTGCCCAAATGTCGTCTTCTGAAACATCCATCATTTTTTTATCCAATGCAAAACAAGCTAAAACTACGCCAATTGTCCTCCAATTGGCGCCCTCAAGAAGTTTCAATTGGACGACTTTTCCAAGCACTATTTCACTACAATTGGACAAACTCGCCACAATTTTTCCATAACTAGTAATAATCATTTTCCCATCTTGCTTTTTAATTAACTCCAATTTCTCATTAAAATCGGCAACACTGTCGATATTTGTTTCAATGGAATTCCGGTGATTTTGAATATTTGCCCGCAATGACACAATATTTGCCGCCATTCTCTTCTTTTCTTCCGCAAGGGTTATCAAATCCCGCAATTTTTGCGTAAAATTCCTCTCCAATTCATTCAATTGTTTATTAATTTTCGCCTTCTGTTTTGACCCAGCATTTTCGAAACTTGTATGCAACTTTTCATATTGTTCCACCAATAGGGCTTCCTCTTCCGTGAGTTCTGGTAGCTCCATCCCGGCATATTTTGCCTCCAATTTCTCCAATTCAGCCTGAATTTGCCCAATGTGTTTCACCGATTCCATACCGAAGAGGGTGGATTTATAGAAATTCGTAATTTCCTCATTCTCCGAGCTTGTGTTCAACAGGCGCAAAAAAGTATTCGCCCCTTCATCATATTGAGAGCACAATTTTGCCGCTTTGCCTTTAAAAAGCCCCATAACCAAATGTTTCTCTTCCAAATTCCGCAGTGGGCAATAAATGACATAGCCTTGGTCATCTTTTCCGCGCCTTCCTGCTCTGCCACTCATTTGCATAAATTCATCATAACGCAATATTCTGGGAAAATCGGAGCTACCATCATATTTTGACAGCTCCGTGAAAACAACTGTTTTCGTCGGCATATTAACACCAACGGCGAAAGTTTCCGTGGCGAACAAAAATTTTATGAGCCCATGACTGAATAAAATTTCCACTAGTTCTTTCTGAATGGGCAGTAGCCCACTGTGATGAATGGCGAGCCCGTGCTCAACAAATTCAAGGAGCTCCACTGTCGACGGAATTTCTTTGTAGAAATGGAGGTTCGTTGAAAAGACTTTATGAATTATCAACTTTGTCTTTTTGATCTCTTCTTGGGATAAATAAGGTGTGCCTCTTTTCAGCATTGTGCAATATTCCACGCATTTCTTCCGACTGAATGAAAAACAGATTGCCGGGAATAGATGGTTCTTTCCTAAAAAGCTTGATAGCCCCAGAAGACGGTGTTTCGTTATTTTCTCTTGATTGAAAAACTGATAGACCTTATCTAATTTCTCCTGTAAGAGCCCAGTTTTATGCTTATTCACCATGGTAATTTCATCCTTCGTATAAACATAATGATGCAGAGGAACAGGGCGCCAATTTGTACCAATCAAGTAGCAATTTCGATCGCGACAACTAACCACCCAATTGGCAAATTCCTCTGCTTTATCAATTGTAGCACTAAGCATAACAAGTAGAACATGTTTCGGCAATTTTGTAATACACTCCTCCCAGACGAAGCCTCGCTCAGGGTCATTAAAATAATGGACTTCATCGAAAATAACACAGTGAATATCGGCAAATTGGTCGAGCTCATGATCCAGCTTATTTCGCAAAATCTCAGTAGTTAGAACAATAATATTCGCCTCTGGGTTTAGTTTGATGTCACCAGTTAAAATCCCCACATTTCCAAAAGTTGTCTCGAAATCGAAATACTTTTGATTGGAAAGGGTCTTAATTGGACTGGTATAGAGAACTTTTTTCCCCAAGAAGAGGGATAATGCGATAGCATATTCTGCAATAGTGGTCTTTCCAGCTGCAGTGTGGGCAGTAATTAGGACATTATTATCATTCTGGATGGCATAGCAGCCATTAGATTGGAAGTCATCCAACCTATAGGGAAATTGATGAACCGAATTATTTATTTCAAGTCGGCTATTTGGTATAATTACACTCATTCTTTTTTTACTTAGTATAATAAGCGATATTTTTTTATATACTGGAAATACTTGAATATGTCATTTACATTTGAAATAGAAGATAAAGAAAAATACATTGTTCCCAAAGAATCAAAATATAGGTTTGCCCTTACAAATCTTAATAAAAATATTATTTATCACAAAAAATTCATAGAAGACGCCAAAAATACGACGACGAACTATGTAGCAGACGAAATTATTGGCAAAGGGGGTGCATCTGTTGTATATAAAGGTGTAAATAAGGACAATAATGATAAAATAATCATTAAAGAATTGAAGACAACAAATATTAATAAGCTAATTCGGGAAGTGAACATTTTAAAATTAACAAAGGGGATTCCCAATGTAATCCGATTATTGGATTTCTTCAAAAATGATGAGAATTATTATTTAGTATTTCCATATTATAATTGTCTTCCAACGAGGACCATTTTTTATGGATTTGCGGCAATGGAGATAAAAATATTCATGTATAAATTTCTGCAAACATTAGACAAATTGCACGCCCGGGGGATCATTCATAGGGACCTTAAGCCGGGGAATTTGCTAGTGAAATCTTGCAATGATTTTATGATCATAGATTTTGGAATCAGCGATTTCTATTTACCCTATCGCAAATTTTGCACGAAGATTGGCACCCGGAATTTTAAAGCCCCGGAGCAATTACTTCTTCTCAAAGGATTCGACTACAAGATTGATATATGGGCGGCTGGTCTTATATTCGCTGAAATGTTCTTCCAGAAATACCCATTTTGGAAGCCAGAAGAGGACATTGTCATATTGGAGAATATATATAATATGGTTGGGCACCAAAAATTCTCCAATTATTTGAAAAAAATTGGGAACCCATCTAATTTTGAATTTATGAAAACCTCAGTAAAACCACAAAATTTCGAGAGTTATTTTGAAAGAGAAGCAAATGATGAAATAATGAATAATTTAGAAGATAAGAAAAATGGGATCGACCTAATTAAAAAAATGCTGGAGATTGACCCAAATTTAAGATATAGCGCAGAGGAATGTTTGAAGCATCCTTTTTTCAAATCTATTCAGAAATAAATTTGTGAGAAAAATATATGCTTAAAAAATCAGTTTTATCAAAATTATCATCAGAAGAAGAAAAAAAACTTAAAAAAATGGAAAAAGAAGATGCTATAATCCTAGAAAAAATGTTGAAGGCTCAATCAAAATATACAAAATATGTTCGAAAAACCAAAAATAGTTCTTCTCAAAAAGCAAGAAAACTAGCAGACAAAGGCTTCAAGTATGAAGGTATGGCTTTCAAATTACATGCTAAATTAGTAAAATATAGAGAACTTTTGAAAAAGAAATATTCTAAAAAATGAAATAATACTTAAGAGCGTATAATTTTTCCGAATTTTAAATTTAACCTGTTATATATTCATATATTATGGAAACCAGTTCAATTCCAATTTCTTGTATTTTGCAAAATAAAAATAATGATTCCTATGATTTCCCAAATTTTTATGTTTCGAACCAGATTGATAAATTCTATTTTAAAGAGTTGAACATGACTTTAGGAACATTCAATTATATTGAATGCCCCGATGATAATGCAAAAACGACTTTATTTGAATTATTCACTGGGCTAGAAAAGACCAATAAACTTGTTGTTAATAAAGAGTATTTAACATATGATATTGTTTACAAGCCGAAATTTATTCAACCAAAATTCGAAGGGAAATTAGAGGAAATGGGAATAAGAGAATTGAACTATTATTTTGAATTTATGGATATATTTGCGCCTTATTTAGAAACTAGGGTAAAAGAGTTACCACAAGAAATCCTCCAATTAGTGGGATTTCTACTTTTTATAAATAGAGAGGGGGTTATTTACATTTTTGATTATCCATATGATATAATATCAATACAGAATCGAAAGCGAATGTGGAATATTATGAAAGAATTTTGTAGGAAGCAGAATAAAATTGGGCTAGTTGCCGAAAAAGATAAGCGCACAGGGTGCACATATACTATTAAAAAAATTAGTCATGATGAATATTTTGGTATGATGATTTAGATGTGGTTTGTGATTTTTGTGTTGGAAATATAGAGTAATTCAAGGGGTTCATCCTTTGCATTAGTTTTCATGGCTTCAATTGCGTCCAATACTTCCCAACCTTTTACAACTTCTCCAAAAACAACGTGCTTTCCATCAAGATGAGGGGCAGCATCAAATGTAATGAAAAATTGGGAGCCGTTGGTATCTGGACCACTATTTGCCATACTAAGTTGTCCTCGCCTTGTGTGTTTGAGCTCAAAATTTTCATCTGGGAATTTCTTACCGTATACACTTGCGCCTCCTGTTCCATTGGAATTCTCATAGTCACCGGTTTGGAGCATAAAGCCTTTAATAAGGCGGTGAATAACACAATTCTTATATTCAATTTTAGAGAGTGATTTAAAATTGTGGCATGTTTTGGGGACAATGTCTTCATATAAGCTGATATAAATGTCTCCAATTGGGACTTCTTCATTTTCTTTGGGGCTTTTACTTACAGATAACACGACATATTCAGCTTTTTTTGGTGGTTCCGGATCGGGTGGGCGGATAGATGGCTGGAAGTCCTCTTCTTTTTTACTTTGAGCATATGGGCAAGCTGGTTTTAAGAAGCCTAAAATGGAGCTCCTTTTCTTATAAATAATAAGGAGAATAAGGAGAATTCCTAGACCTAATAGTATCCATTTATAATTCATATTTGTGATAATCGTGTTTTTTTTAAATATAAAAAATATTCATATTATAAAATGAACGTTGTGGACGAAGTGAATAAAATTAAGAAAAAAGAGCAGGATCTTTATAAATTTATTCTGCAGCAATTTCTTGATTTAGAGGAGTTTAAAAAGAGTTTCTCATCTTCAATTGCTAAAACGGTTGATACAAAATTAGAGCAAATTGATAAAGTTTTATCAAGAATTCAGGAGAATGAACAAGAAAATAAAGTAAATGTTGGGTCAGATTTAGAAACAATTAAGAAAGTAATTCTTGAGAATTTACACCTTTTAAAAGGCGAACAGGGAGAAAAGGGCGACAAAGGCGACCAAGGCGAAAAGGGTGAACAGGGAGAAAAGGGTGAACAAGGTGAAAAGGGTGAACAAGGCGAAAAGGGTGAACAAGGCGACCAAGGCGAGCAAAGTGATCAAAATACTGAAGATTTAAATAAAGAAATAAAGCAAGTATATTCTTATGATGAGAATAGAGAAATTCCTGATATTGTTAAGACTTTAGAAAAATATAATAGTTGCTCTGTTTTTCTGAAATCGAGTGTGATTGGAATTTTTGTTTTACCAAAACCAACTGAATCTTTCATTGGCAAAGAGTTATTAGTTATGAATACAAGTGCTTCTGTTTGGAAAATCCGTGCAGAAGAAGGAGTAAAAATTGGGGGACAAACGGAAAAAGTATTGAATAAATTAGGAAGCTACTTAAAATTAGTAAGTGATGGAGAAAAATATTATATATTATAAATATAATGACGAACTGTATTCATCTAAAAAAAAATGGTAAAATGTGTGGGAAAAAATTATGTGGCGGTGATGGATTGACTTGTTCATCACATCATAAGAAACAGAAGGGTGGATTTTATGAATTAGTTTATCCACTTGGAGCTAGTGTTGGAACTGCTACATTCGCACTTTATAAAATGAACAATATTATTTCTGAGTGGTACCATGGGCGCTCCGGGAATAATAAAAAGAATAAAAAGAAGTAATTTTCTATCTTTATCTTTATTATTTTCTAGGATACATAGGTATATATAATTCAGGCCAATAATCAGTTAAACTCTCATTCACTTTGTAAATTTCTAGTTCAGGATTAAAAACTTTAGCATATCCCGACAATTGCGAGTGAGTCTTAATTACTATCTTACATTTTGACAAAATTAGACAATTTATAATTGCATCTTCTAAAAGTTTTTGATTATATTGGGCTTCAGTCTTTAATTTATATTCTAATCTAATTTTTTCTTCGGTATCAGCCTTTTTTAATTTTTTTATAAGATCAGTAATAATTTCCAGACGATCTAAATGGATCGGCGTAGAAGTTGTAATTTGATCATAATAAATAATTGGCAAATTTACACTTTTTGCCAGTTCTTCAATAAATTGTGCTTCATCGGATGCAACAAAAATTCGGTCATAATTATTTTTCGAAACATGCTCTTTTATAATAGCAATAAACTCTTCAGCCGAGCAATGAGTCATCCATTTTACAGTATTTTTATCAGTTCCTCTAAAATGAACCCCCAATACATTAGAAAAATTATCAGTAAATTTATTCACTTTGTCCAAAATATTTGGATTTATTATAAAATATTTGTCAAAATATTGTTTTGCCAATGCAAAATTATTCTTAAAAAAATCCTGATTTGATTTATTTAATTTCGCCAAACATTGGAGTTCTTCTGATTTTTTATTTGTAATTTTCGGTTCATACGCTAATTTTATTACACTACCAAATACCTCAAAATTAGGATAACTACCGTAATTATGTGAATAATATTTTATATTCACTTTCTCTGAATAATTTGCTTCAATATATGGTAAACATTCTAAAATATATGTAAAACAACTAAAAAAACCTTTATTGCAAGTAATCCTCGGTGACAATCTTAGAATATCTATTGGTAATTTTTTCCAGTTACCCAGATAAGCAGTCAAATTATCATCATCATCTACCATTTATTTGGTAGATATTTTTTTATAGATTTTTTACCAAATTAGTTTATATTTCATTTAATCTTGTAATTACTGAATTTAATATCTGCTCTTCTTCGGATTCTTGTTCTTTAACTGGATCATCATGAATTGGATTATCAACCTCTATTTTTTTTATAATAACTAATTCTTCTTCTACTTTTGGCTCATCATTTTTCTGCTTACTTGCCAATAATTCTTTATCTATTTTTTCAATGTCTTCATCAGTAAATCCAGCCAATTTTATAAATTCCTCTTTCACTTTTTTTGCATCTTTCAGCTTTTTGGAATACCAAATTGTGCTCTTAAAACTATTCTCGTAAATCGCGCGATTGGGCATTATTTCCCCCTGGGTTAATAAAAAGGGCTTCTTAATCATAAAAGCCTTGATAAAATTATGCTGAATGTAGAAATTGATTTGCCGATCCACTGGAGCCTGTATTTTCAATAATTCGGTTAGCTTAACTAATCTTTTTGCTCCCCGAAGACTTACTATATATGCAACTGTTCCAAAATTATCCTCAGCTGGTATGATATCTCCATCTTTCCCATCTAAATATTGAATATTTTGCTTATCAGGATGAATAAATAAGTGGACATAGTCGAATTTAACTGGTAAATTCTCATAAATAGTATCAATGTTTTTGTTGAAATTATTATAAATTTTTACATCATCTTCCAAAACTACTGCTATATCAATATTAGATTTTATTATATATTTCCACAATTGGAAGTGAGAGAGAAAACAGCCTAATTGCCCTTCATTACATTTATCATAGAAACTATCTGTTAAGAATATATTATTATCTTTTAATATTTCATTTGCATCGTCCAATTCCGCATCGAATGCAGCACATTTAAAATAATTTGTCAATTTGGGGTAGACCTCTTTTTTCAAATAATCTTGTCTCTCTTTATTTTTGTCTAGAGAGATAATGAATTTGGGGATAACTTCAGAAGGTAATTTCATTATAAAGTTATATAAGATTTTAAGATTGTTGATTATGCGTAAATAAGGTTTAATAAAATGGCTAAACCTAAAATTTGCCAAATAGACTCGGCTGGTTTAGCAATTGTCAAAAGTCGGCATACAACAACATTCCATAGAAATTTACCAATTATAAGAATAAAAATAATAATTATAATTAGGACAATGAATGCAGCTAATGCCTCTGATCCATTCCAAGATGAAACGCCATTCATACCTTCTTTAGTATTGCCACTCGTTAATGCTTCAGTAATAGCAGTTTGTAGAGTTTCTCTCAACATTATATTAAATTGATAGATTTTATTTTTATTATTTTTAGCTAAATATAATAAATATTTCTCTAGATACAACATGGCGCAAAAAATAAATTTTGACCTATCTTGCTTTAAAGATGACTTCCAAGAATACTTATTTAAAATTGCGAATGTAAATAACTACTACGAATTTATAAATAAGTATCAAAATCAGTTTTCCGTAAATTTGCAGCCAATTCTTAAAGTGGATGAAGATTGCACATTCCAGAATTTAATAGAGGATAGCACTGAAGACAAAGAACCGGAAATTCTATATCCCTATACGATTGAAAATAAAATGATCTTGATAAAAAAAGAGGTGACATTTCCTAAAAAAATGAACAAAATATTTATGAATAATGGCGGGAAATTGGTGAATCAGAATTGGGTATTTCCTCTTACGAGTTTGAGTTTCGTGAAAAATTTGAATTCCAGCTTGTGCATTAAGGAAATTAGGAATGAAGAGAAGAGAACAATTATATTTCCGACGAATAAGCATCCTAAATTGGGGGAAAGTGTTATCTATGATAAAAAAGGGAGTGTTGGAATTTGGGATAATATTATAAAAGGTTGGATATTCCAAAAATAAATTTATTGGCTTATATTATGAATTGGAGTGGTACAATAATTGAAGATTTTAGGGGGTCTAGCGGTGGAGGTGGAAGTGGCGGCGGAGGCGGTGGTGGTGGTGGGGGATGTGGAGGTGGTGGTGGTGGTGGTGGATTTGGTGGTGGTGGCGGTGGTGGCTTTGGTGGCGGAGGTGGCTTTGGTGGAGGCGGTGGCTTTGGAGGTGGTGATAGAGGTGACCGAGGAGGAAGCCCTGGAGGCGGGAGATTGGACCGCGTTAATAATAATATGAGCCGCAGATTTAATCCAAGATTCGATAATATTAATAACAATAACATAAATATTCACCATGGAGGTGGAGATCGGGATAGACATGACTGGGGTGGATATAATAATTGGGCGTATCCACCTCTTTATTACTACGATTATTTAAATCCATATTGGAATCGCGGCGGCTGGAATACTCCTCAAGTAGAAGTAGTGAATGTGGAATCCAACAAAAATGATAAAAAAGAAAGAGATGATCGGAATGACAAACCCAGGAATTTTATGAATGTAACAAATATATTTTTAGGGCTTATTATATTGCTACTAATTATTGGAATTATAATATATATTCGGAAGTAGCTTCCAACTTCTCTAGCTATCCTTAAATAATTTCATCGTTTTCTTCGTTTCTCGAATAATCTGTTTAATTTTTTCATCATCTAATGATGAAAATTCCGGAGTATTCTTCTTTGTCTGCAAATAATACGATTCCTCCATTTCAAAAGGCATCATTTCATCTTCTCTAACTGGACTCCGTGGCTTTTTCATATTATTTTTGATAAAAGCCAGTAAATCAAATGTATAGTATTCTCGCCCATGCAATGTTAAAAATGCCTCTATTTTTTTCGCATCCGTGATTTTCTTGGCGAAAAGCGTATTCTTATTTATATGGATTTTGTCGGTGCAAAAATCCTCCTCCAAAATATACATATCAATATCCCCATCTTCAATAAACTTGAAGATTGGCTCCCAATCTTCCTTCTCCAAAACATAAGACGCGATTACTTTAGGAATTCCAATATTGCACAACTCTAAATTTATTAATATTTGCATATAATATTCAGGAAAATAATTACGAATCAAAAACATGCAATGCATTCTTGTCAAAATATTCCACAATTCTTAGACCATTTATCGCCCCGTTTTTCATCATAAAATTCTTCAAATCCTTTATTTTATTCATATCCCCCAAAATCCGGTAATTTATTCGCTCAAACAAGTTCTTCTCCATAACTGGAAAAACGCATTCAATATAATATTCATATAACTTGTTTGTGTTCGCCTCATAGAATTGTGTGTGTCCCGTCTTCAAATGGATCGCATTGGCACTCCGGCTCACAATCATCTTGTCGCCTTCTTTGTAGTTAGCTTCTATATAATTCATGTAATTCACCGGGAAAAAGCTGTTTGCCGCCATAACAAAAAAATAGGGCGCCACGCTGTTCATAAAATTCGTCATAACCAGCAATTTCTGCATTTCGGAAAGAGTCCCCCCACCTAAAACCGCCTTTATCTTGAATAGCCGGTCAAAATTGTAAAATAAATTTTCCACGATCTTCTCCAATCCACGAACATAGGTAGGATGGTCAGCATATAATATTATTTCAAATGTATGATTTGGCGACGATTTCACCAATTTCTCCAATGTGCGCTCTATTTCCCCAATATTCCAATTCTTCGTCTGAGTTATAATCACCGTATTCTGAGGAATTAGGAAACGATCCTTTCGGTTCCATTCCGTCACAATAAATCCATCATTCTGCACTGTTTTGTTCGCCACTGTCCGCAATATTTCATTCCGCTGAAATGGCTGGTTTTGAACCTTCTTCTCAACCCGCCTCTGGTATTCCCTTTCACAATCAATCGCCAGCCGATTCAAAATTTGACTCCTATATATTTTATGTGTGTCATATGCTCCAATATTTTCGCTAAAAATATTCTGCAGAACTAGCCTATAAAACGCCTTTGTATCCTCCTCTATTTTCCGTTCTTCTTTACTATTCCGAATAATTTTCTCCACTGATTCCCGCACAAAATCGTTATCGGCGTCCCCCGCATGATTGCAAAGATTAATGATTAGAAGAAATCGGTATTGGTCAAAATGGTATTTTTTGTGATAGCCAAACAATTGGTAAAAATGGATGTCCACTGGATTCCCAGAAGTCGGCAAAAAAATGCTGTCAATTTCTCCAATATAAGCAGTTAAAACATGATTTTCTATCTTATTTAATTCCATCCTAGTGATCTCATTCGCCCAAATAATCAATTCCTTTTTCGCCTTTTTCTCCAATTCTACCTTACATTTATATTCATCGACCCCAATATTCTGGGCTTGTTTCACAGTTTTCTTCATGTCAATCGACCAAAATATTTCTAACCGTGAATTCACCATAAATTCACAGCTGAACTTGTCCGGTGTTTTATTCTCCAAAATAATATGATACCCTTGAAGGTCCCCCTCTTCGATCACATCATTTATTTCTTGGATGGTGTCCTTCGACTCCAGAATATTTATAAAAATTTTCTTACATTTCATTGCCGAAATATTATAAATAGAATATATTTATAATTTTGAGAGAACGCCAATTTCCTAGAGGAGTGTGTATGCTTGCAAACTTGGCAGAGGATAAGATGAGTGGAATTTATAAGGATAACGGTATGGCTCCCTGAATAACGGTTTATTGTAGAAATTCAGGGGGTTTGATCCAGTCCTCAAATAATTAAAGGGTTTATCCATGTAATCTTGCCAAAATTCAGCTGCGCTTTTGTCCGTCTTCTTCCATAAATACGACAGATTATAAACAAAAAGAATAATAATTAAAATTATTAAAATCAAAAGTGTCCAAAATAAATTTCCCATTATAAATATATGCTATATATTTTTTTCTTCGCAATTCTTCTTTCATTCGTCATCGGTTTAGCAGTCTGGGCAATCATTGAGGCTGTCCAGCACAAAAAAACAAAAAAAAATAAAATAGTTGTTGGCGATTGCAAAAATACTCGCTGGGGATGTTGTCCCGATAATCTAATTCCTAAATATGACCCAATGGGAACCAATTGTATACCTCGCTCACACTCAGGCTCAGAAAAAGTATCCAATAATCCTTTCAATCAGCCCCATTTGCTGGGGAGCAGTTAATTTGTAATTCGTAATATACTCTGAATGTTTCTTAGTCTCATACACCATAAGTTCTCCCTCAAAATGCAATTCTTTACCCTCAAAATGAAGGCGATTCGTGCTTTCCATGAGAAGAGGAATTCTGTGAAAGAACCACATACGCAACTCTCGTATATTCATTTGCCTAAAGAATTCAGCGCTTAATATATGTGGGCGTTCTCTCATTTTATCAATGGCAATCTTCTTGTTTAAAAATCGGCGACCTTGAGGTCCCAATTTTTTATCAGTTTTCGTAATATTTTCAATGGAATATCCAACACAATAAATGTCGTCTTCGTTGGGGTCCGTAGTAAAACTATATTCCTTTTTATGGACTTCTGACATGTACTGGATCCACTCATCTAATTTCATAAAAGCAATATGAACCCTCATCTTATTACTGAGCATCGCCCGGAAATATTTGATCTTCATTTCGCGGTAAGAATCATCCATTTCAACTTCTACTCTGGGTTGTTCATAGTGATCATTCTTATTGATTCCTAGACTCAAAAGGTATTCTTCTGGTATTTTTTCATATTCATCAAGGCGATATCTATTTTTGTCTTGACCAAAGAATTTGGAATTCTTCCGGAGAGTGATTAAATCTTCATAATTCTTTCCAGAGAAGTAGCCACCTTGGGTCCTAGAATTTACACTCTTCAAAACATCTCCATTCCCCTCCAATATGAAGCCAAATTTGATATGAATAATGTGTCCATTCTCAATTTTATTCGCTAATATTGCACTATTGTAAATCTCAAATGGATTCGGTTTATCGCGGTTGTATAGCATCTTCAAATCTGCATTTTTAATATCGCAAAAAATTCCTAGCCCAGATTTAACAAAAAATTTTCCCAATGAAATGCATTCCTTGGGCTCCTTTTTCGCGTTCTTCGGATCTAATCCATTAAATCGATTCTTCTTGTCAGAAATAATTTCTTTCGCTGGATTATACACACAATAAATGGGCTTTTTGATCAGCCTTTTAACGGCGGTATTCCTCAAAAATGGGCGATTCTGGCGAAGTTTCGAGTGATCCCCCTTATATTTAACTCCCGCATAAAATACGCCATTTGTCTCCTTATTCTTAACATAAGCAAAACAATAGGCAATTATTTGGTTTGATTTTCCAACTGGTTGGTATATCCAAGTGAAAGAAACTGGCGTGTCCGTGGTCATTTTTATATAAATTTGTATTATTTCTTTTAAGCCCAATTAAAAAATTTTCATTTTTTTCCCGGACTCATAAATTACTAGAAATCCCAAATTTTTTCGAATATTATTGCCGAATGCACGGGAAAGCCCTACATCAACGCGCCAAAGTTTTTTATTACATAAATCATTGACTTTACTCTGAACAGTATGCCCAACCACCATATAATTTGCTTTTAGATTTCCTAAGGTTGTCAATAATCGCTTACAATTTACATTATTCACGCCAAATTCGCGCGTTGTTAGTATTCCATTTTCGCCACTTATTATATCGAAAAAAACATTATCTTCATGGAGGTTCATTTCATTGGACAGAAATTTATGGAGCATTGCATTTAATTTCGGGATTGGATATTTTTTGGATATTTCCGGGGGTATCCCAGCATGGCAAAAAACCCAGCCACCAATATTTACAGCAAGGAAACATTTTTGTGCAAATTCACGGAATTGATTATTAAAATACTTTAGGCGATTCAATTCACCACCCATTTCTCGAATTCCGCGATCGCCACTATATGTGAAATTACCGCGAATATTCATGAATTCATGGTTGCCCAATAGTATTATCACATCCCCTTTTTTACGTTTTGCCTGTTTTATTAGTTTGCTCAAAAAAATAATGACTTTTAGGTCACTATCTCCGGACCAATTATCAATTCTTGCTTTACCATCAACTAAATCTCCAATCATTACCAAATATGTTTTACCACCGATCCATTCTAACTTATCATTTATTAATCCTGCTTTTTTTAAAACAGCGATTAATATTTCATAGTCAGCATGAATGTCTCCAATAACTACTATTTTTTCAACCATTTTATAAATTCCTTTCATTATTATTTAAGAAGATATTAAAAACAATCTTATATTATTTTATATGACTTCCAGAGTTTTTGATGTTAGTTTCCGGAATGAAGCGCGCAGAGTAACCGTAAATGATAATACTAAAATTGGATATTTCATTGAAAAATCTATTGGAATTTATGATTTAAATATTGATGATATAACTGGAATATATTTTGTTGATAATGATAATCAAGAATTATTTTTACATGATCAGGCTTATACTAAATTTTTCGAAACTATTGCTGTTTTACTGCGCGAAAATCTATATATTACATTATTCACAATTACAACTTCAAGACATTTAAGAACACCGCAATCTATTAATAAATTTCGCAAGGAATACAAGCGATTTATAAATAATAATAATCAACCAAATAATCGCGTATTTTTTGATAGACCCTACATGAATGTCACGAATAATTATTATGGGCAACATCCAACACCTGATATGTTATTGAATCAATTAAATCAACCCATAACATATTACAGGGCGGAAATGTATGTAACGAATAATTATTTTAATGATCAACCAGATAGACAAAATGATAGATATTATCATCCTCGTCCTCAGCCAGAGCCAGAGCCAGAGCCACGAGCTCAGCAGCAGCCTCAGCCCTCAGTTCGTATACCAGAACCAAATATTATAAATAATATTTTTTCTGAACAGAATGTTCTTAATAGATATTTAAACAATAATAATGCGGCAAATAATGCAAATAATATAGAAATAGAACTAAATTATTTATATAATCCAGAAAGAGGGCGGTTTAATATAATCCAGAACCCAGCCCGAAATAATATAATTGATTATATTTATAATTTTATAACAACCCCACTGACTCCAGGTGTTAGTCAAGATACAATAAATCAATTACAACGTGGGGCATATACAAATCTTCGCGAACATATTATTCCTGAATGCACCCAATGCACAATAAGTCTGGAAGATTTCACGGATGATACAGAAGTCATTGTTCTACCTTGCCGACATGCTTTTACAGTTAATGGAATTCAACGATGGTTGCGAACAAATACAACATGTCCGACATGTCGGGGGGACATCGCGTCCACCCCTCCGATTGGATAATATTGGATAATATTTTTACAAATCAAATGAGTAAGATATTTGGACATTGTGTCTATCTTTTTACAATTGATTAGTATTAGACGAATATCAATCTGTTATGCGTTTGATTCCCAATGAATACGCCCATTGTGCATTTCCATCTACGCCTATTGCATCATTATCGGCGTCCCATGTCATCATTCCAGCTAGCCCTTTTGATATTGCAAATGATGTCAAATTCAGGGCGTCTTGTAGCGACATATTTTTACCCGTGTCGTCTAATCCTGGCATAAGTCCTAGAACAATCTTTGCCGGGCTAACGCCCCAATTTGTCAAATAAAAATTCACATCATATTGCACCTGGTTGTAATATGTTGAACCATCTGCAATCCATAAATCGTATTCCATGGGCTGCCATGCGCTTAAATTGCCAATTGTTAGGTTTATAAGATTCTGCTGATAGCAACCACCACTCCACGCCTGTGCCGGTGTTGTCAGAGTAATGTATAGACCTGGGTTTATATTTTTTAGTGTGTTTATCAGCGATGCAGCTTGATTGGCGAAATTACTGGGGACATTCGCAGATGAATCCTCTATATCAAAATCCACGCCGTCAAAATTACATAGATTCAGGACGGAATTTATATTCGAGGCTAGAAATCCTGGTGAATCATACAAGTCAGAGCCGTAGAATGGATATGTTGCACCTCCAACAGAGAGACTTATTTTGCCGCCATTGGTGTGGACTAAATTGACGATGCTTTGGGTTTCACTAATGGTTATTCCTTCAAATCCGGGGATGTAGTCGGTCCCGGCAAAATTAAAACTGGCAAATGCTAGCATAACGCGAGTATTGGGCATAACATTTTTGGCTATCATTTCTTGAATAAGGGCGAGAGGATCGGTGCCCCATGTAGTCACATAGGTTGTATATGTAGTCGTCATATATAGTATTATAAAAAAAAATGAAAATTTTTTTATTATTTTATGTAGATATAAAAATGAATACACATTGGATTTTAAGAATCGGTGATGGTAAAAATTTTACTAATTCTTCAAAATATAAAATATGGGGCATAAATTCTACATCAAGTCTTGGTAAATATTTTGTTAAAAATATTAAAGAAGGTGATATATTGTGGTTTGTAAAGAGTAAGTCACATGGAAAAATTTTTGCTGTTGCAACATTTGTTTCACAAAATAAAAGACAAATAGGACCACTTATAGATATTTCTATGACAAATGATGAACTTGGATGGGCTGGTGATGGTGTTGAATGGACATGTGATACGGAAATACATTATTCTAATTTATTTGGATTATCAAATTGTGATATTTTTGCAAATATTAAAGGATGTGCAACAATTAGAAAATACGATGAAAAAATAGAATTAAATTTACCGGATGAATATCAAAAAATTTTAAAATATAGCAAAATTACTACTCAATTATGATGAATTTTTTATAATATTCAATAATATTTATTTTAAAAATAAGCATGGGGGTAACAAATCACAAAGTGATTCCTTAGTGTAAGGGGAAGCGCTATTCAGTCTGAAAGATATAGTCTTTCAGACTTAACGATAGTTCCCCCCCCCCAAAAAGTGAAACTTTTTTAACTTAAAAACATCACACTATTAGACTAAAAATGCAGAACCCTGAAACCTACCTCTCCAATAAAGAAAATGTTTTCCACCAATTGAGAGGGCATTTTTTAAAAATAAACATTGAAAGACATGGCGAACAATCCACAATTTTAGAAGAAAAGAAGACCCCCATTAATCCACTCCAACAAATGCAAATGAAAATATTGGAGGGCAGAATGCAAAAACTCAAGTATGAGCGATTGCGCAAAAAAGGCGAGAATGCGGTAGAAGGCGCCGGCACAGAAGAAGACGCCAAAATCAATCTACAGAAATTCGGATCATCAGTTGGATATTATACAATTGATAATTTACTGGAACGGCTAAAGCAGAATGATGTGCCACCCACAGAGGAAGAGAAGAAGCCCCCCAGCTGGAAAGATCTTTCAGAAGAGGACCAAAAGCACAAAATGCGAGAGTTCCTCCAGCAATTCCGGAGTGGCATGGAAGAGGATATTTGGGTGGAAATGTCGAAAGACATTTTCCGGAATATGAAGACAATTCCAATCACTTGGGCTAAAAAATCCCAGAAAATATTGGAAATTCCCAATTTAGTGATTCACCAATCCTGCTTTTTCTGGAACTTCGACTAATTTATTTTCTGGTAATAAATTAATGTATTATACACCATTTATTATATTATTATTAGTTGTTATAGTCGCAATTTGTTGCCAATGTGCCAATAAATATCGCGAAAATT
>Ga0194124_10003076_pt1 | contig 17953 bp, 13 predicted proteins | sample TA2KigCas0mmetaG_FD_148605 | JGI IMG/M metagenome (GOLD analysis project Ga0194124, IMG submission 148605) | Freshwater microbial communities from Lake Tanganyika, Tanzania - TA2015031 Kigoma Deep Cast 0m | ecosystem: Environmental > Aquatic > Freshwater > Lake | place: Tanzania: Lake...
CCCCCATGGGGCTGGTGCCCCACATTGAAACGGTGCACGACCGGCTCACGGTCGAGATCCGCCGCGGCTGCACCCGCGGCTGCCGTTTCTGCCAGCCGGGCATGCTCACCCGCCCGGCCCGCGACGTGGAGCCCGAAGCCGTCATTGAGGCGGTGCAGGAAGGGATGCGCCGCACCGGCTACAGCGATTTTTCGCTGCTGTCGCTGAGCTGCAGCGACTACCTGGCGCTGCCGGCGGTGGGGGTGGAGCTGCGCAACCGCCTGGCTGACCAGAACGTCACCCTCACCCTGCCCAGCCAGCGGGTGGACCGTTTTGACGCCAACATCGCCCACGTGATCGGCGGCGCCCGCAAAGGGGGCCTCACCTTTGCACCCGAGGCCGGCACCCAGCGCCTGCGCGACATCGTCAACAAGGGTCTGACCGATGCCGAGCTGCTGAGCGGCATCCGCACGGCGATGCAGCAGGGCTACCGCAAGGTCAAGCTCTATTTCATGATCGGCCTGCCCGGCGAAACCGAGGCCGATGTGCTCGGCATTGCCGAGACCTGCCGCGCGCTGCAGCAGCAATGCAGCGATCTGGGGCGGCTGGAGCTGAACATCACCATCTCCAACTTCACCCCCAAACCGCACACGCCGTTCCAGTGGCACAGCGTCAGCACCGCTGAATTTGCCCGGTGCCAGCAGCTGCTCAAAGGGGCCTTTCGCCAGCTGCGGGGCCTCAAGATCAACGTCACTGATGTGCGACTTTCGGCGATCGAAGACTTCATCGGCCGCGGCGACCGCCGCGTGGCCCCGGTGATCGAGGCCGCCTGGCGGGCCGGGGCCGCCATGGATGCCTGGTTTGAGTCGGCCGAACGCAGCCACCACGCCTGGACTGGCGCGATCGAGGCCGCCGGCCTGGGCGGCCGCTACCGGGCCCTGGAGCTGGGGGCCTGGAGTGCCGCCGAGGCCCTGAGCCCCGATGATCTGGACGCGTTCTGCAGCCAGCCGCTGCCCTGGGACCACATCGATTCGGGGCTCGACAAGCGCTGGCTGGCCGAAGACCTCAACAACGCCCTGGCCGCCGCCGTGGTGCCCGACTGCTCGTTTGAGGGCTGCAGCAGCTGCGGCGTCTGCGGCCCCGAGTTGGGTCACAACGTGGTGATCCCGCCGCCGCCCATTCCTGCGGCCCTGCCCCAGCGGGCGCCGGCCAGTGAGCGGGTGTGCCGGTTGCGGCTCGGGTTCGCCAAAACGGGCTCCCTGGCCTTGATCAGCCATCTCGACACCCTGCGCCTGCTCGAGCGGGCTCTGCGCCGCACCGGGCTGCCGGTGAGTTTCACCGGCGGCTTTCACCCGCTGCCGCGCTTGCAGCTGGCCCTGTCGCTGCCGATGGGAGTGGAGGGATTGGGCGAATGGATGGATCTGGAGTTCACCGAGCCTGTGGATCCTGCCGTGGTGCGTCAGCGGCTGCAGGCCGAGCTCACGCCTGAGTTTCCGTTGCTCTCGGCTGCCCAGGTGCCGGTGTTTGGACCGAGCCTGTCGCAGGAGCTGACGGCGGCGCGCTGGTGTTTTGCACTGGCGATGGAGCCGAATTCGTCCAGCGCCTCAGGGCTCCAGGCCGAGCCCACGGCGGTTGCTTGGCAGCAGGCCATCACGGGTCTGCTGGCTGAACCCAGCCTGATCTGGCATGACACCGACAAGAAAGGTCGGCCGCGCCAAAAAGAGTGCCGTGCCGATCTGCTGGCTCTGACGCTCCTCGATCAGGTCGATGCGGCAGGGCCTGTCGCCAGTCAGGTAGGGGCGGTGCGGTTGCAGTTGGCGGCGGCGATCAATCCCCAGGGGCGCAGCATCAGGCCACAACAGATTCAGCATTGGCTCGCTGAACGCCTGGGACGGCGGCTTGTGCTGAGCCAGTTGCAGCGGCAGGCACTGGAGCTGCAACCGTGCTAAATTGCAACCAGGCTACTGGACATCCAGGCTAAAGATCGATCGACATCTTTCGATCGTCTACGCCTTCAAAGGGTTGTTGCAGTCGGCTCAATGGCTTACCCGAAATTCTGATCTCATCTGACTTCCGGGAGGCTGTTCCAGAGCAGCTCAGCTGTTCACGCGGCATCCCAGGTTGCTCGTCTTGGCATCGTTGCCAAGATCCTCAGCTGCTGACTTCGGTTGAGTCAAACCAAGTCGGCAAGCCCAGCTCAGCACACCCAGGCGCCAGGACAGGCCCAGCCTTCCTTGGCCCCACCAGCATTTTGATCATGCCGCTGCCAATTCAGCAGGGCACTCACACGCCGCAGCTCCCTTCGCCAGCAGGGCACATCAGGGCCCACCCCATCCTCCATGCCACAGCAGATCGTCATCGCCGAGCAACTGCGGATCGCCGCGGTTCTCACCGATGAGCGCGTCGATGAACTGATCGTTGCCCAAGGTCGCTATCAAATCGGCGACGTTTATCTGGGAACGGTTGAAAATGTACTTCCCGGCATTGATGCCGCTTTCGTCAACATCGGTGAAAGCGAAAAAAATGGCTTCATTCACATCACGGATCTCGGTCCGTTAAAGCTCAAAAAGGGTGGCGCCGGCATCACCGAGCTGCTCGAGCCTCGTCAGAAGGTGCTCGTGCAGGTGATGAAGGAGCCCACCGGGACCAAGGGCCCCAGGCTCACCGGCAACCTCACCCTGCCCGGCCGCTTCCTGGTGTTGCAGCCCCATGGCCAGGGGGTCAACATCTCCCGGCGCATCAACGGTGAAAACGAACGCAATCGCCTGCGCGCCCTCGGTGTTCTGATCAAGCCCCCAGGCTCTGGCCTGCTGATCCGCACCGAAGCCGAAGGGGTCAGTGAAGAGCTGCTGATCGATGACCTGGAATCGCTGTTGCGTCAATGGGAATCGATTCAGGCCGCGGCTGAGAGCGCCAATCCGCCGGTGCTGCTCAATCGCGACGAAGATTTCATCCATCGCATCCTGCGCGACCACTACACCCCTGAGGTGCGCCGTGTGGTGGTCGACGGTGCCGACGCGGTGTCGCGGGTGAGCGCCTTTCTCGGCGCCGATCCCGAGAGCCCTGTGGTCGAGTGTCATCGCGAAGCCAGCGAGATCCTCGAGCATTACAAGGTCAATGCTGCGATCCGCGATGCCCTCAAGCCGCGGGTCGATCTGCCCTCTGGTGGCTACATCATCATCGAACCCACCGAGGCCCTCACCGTCATCGACGTCAACTCGGGCTCATTCACCCGCTCCGCCAATGCCCGCGAAACCGTCTTGTGGACCAACTGTGAAGCAGCCGTTGAGATTGCCCGCCAGCTGAAACTGCGCAACATCGGTGGGGTGGTGATCGTCGATTTCATCGACATGGAGTCCCGCCGCGACCAGCTGCAGCTGCTGGAGCACTTCACCCAGGCGGTGCGTCACGACGCCGCCCGGCCGCAGATCGCTTCGATCACCGAACTCGGCCTGGTGGAGCTCACCCGCAAGCGCCAGGGTCAGAACATCTACGAACTGTTCGGGCGGGCCTGCCCCAGCTGCGGTGGGCTGGGCCATGTGGCCGTGCTTCCCGGCAAGGACACCTTGCAACCGTTGGCGACCAGCACTGGTTTGGTGCGTTCCGCCGCTTCGGCCCGCTCTGAGGTCACCAGCCCGTCGGCCGCTGAGAGCGGTGGCCGTAGGCGCCGCGGCGGGCGCGGCGGGCGTGCTTCGGCTGAATCGATGCTTGTTGAAGCCACCGGCACCCCAGAACCAGCGGCCTTCGAGCCTGGCGCTGAGGCTGCCGAGCCCAGCGGTGGTCGCCGGCCTGAGCTGGAGGTGGTGGCTGTGCCCATGGATCCCAGCCAGGAGCTGGTCTATGGCTGGATGGGTCTGAGCCCGGCCTTGCTTCTCGATCCCCAGCCGGAGAGTGACAACCTGTTGGTGCGGGTGGTGCGCCCTGGCGATGATGCCGAGGCCGTGGTCGATGAGGCCAGGGCCCAGTTGGCTGCCAGTGGTGGTCGCCGGCGGCGGCGGGGGCGTGGTGGCAGCGACGCTCCGGCTTCCACGGAAAGCAGGCCGGTTGACATCACGCCACTGCCCGATGACAGCGCCGACAGTGAACCGTTGCTCACGGTGTCGGTTCCCAGCCGGGCCAGCAAGGCCGTGGCTTCGGTCAGCAGGGCTGCCACCACAACGAAGCGCTCTGAGGGTGCGCCTGAGCTTGAGTCGGAGGGGGCCAGTGCCAGTGATGCGGGTGATGCCGATGGTGAGCCCAGGCGCCGGCGGCGCCGCTCCTCGGCCAGCGGCTGACGCCGTTCGCCGCGCAACCCCAGCCGATCCTTATCTGGGGCTCGACCCCGGTGCTTGCGCCGGGGTCGATGAAGTGGGCCGCGGCAGCCTGTTTGGCCCCGTGTTTGCCGCGGCGGTGCAACTGCCTGCGGAGGCCCATGCGCCCCTGGCCGCTGCCGGCCTCACCGACAGCAAGCGCCTGAGCGCCCGGCGCCGCGCTGCGCTGGTGCCTCTGATCGAAGCCTGGGCCAGCGACTACGCCCTGGGCCAGGCTTCAGCTGCAGAGATTGATCGCCTGGGCATCCGCCCGGCCACGGAGTTGGCGATGCTGCGGGCTCTGCAGCGCCGGCCCTGGCGGCCCCGGCTGGTGGTGGTCGATGGCACGCTGCCGCTGCGGCCATGGAGCGGCCCCCAATGCACCCTGGTGGCCGGCGATCGTCACTGTCTGGCGATCGCGGCTGCCAGTGTGCTCGCCAAACAGGCCCGCGATGCGTTGATCACCCGGCTGGCGCAGCGTTATCCGGGCTACGGGCTGGAGCGCCATGCCGGCTACGGCACGGCCGTCCACCGTCAGGCGCTGCTGGCTCTGGGGCTCACCCCTCTGCACCGGCGCAGCTTTCTGGGGACGTTGTCGGCCCCCCAGCTTCCCGTGTGGAACCCGCCTGTAGCCACTGATCAAAGTCGCTGAGCAGCTGCTGGCCCACCCGTGCCTTGATGCCCAGCAGGATGCCGGCCAGCAGCGAATGGCCGGTGGCTTCCAGCACCGGGGCAGGGATCAATCGCAGCAAGGGCGGCTGGCTCACCTCCACCGACAGGGTGGCCTCACCTTCGAGCCCCCGTGGTGTGGCCCGCAGCCAGGAGCGCAGGGTCAGGCTGAAATCGTCGACCAGGCCCAGGCCCTGCAGCTGGCAATCACTGGCCATGAGCTCGAGGCGGCCCTCGTCAAGGTGGGTCTGCAGATCAACGATCGGTTGGATGCGCAGCTGAAACACCTGCAGCTGGCTCACTGTGTAGCGGTAATGGCCGGGCCCCAGAGGCTCCAGCTGATCCGGATCCAGCAGCGCCTCCACCACCCGCTGTTCCTGCTGCAGGTAGGTGGCCAGATGGGCGGCGTTGGTCTTGACGGCCAGATTCAGTTGCTGGCTGGCACTGAAGGCCAAGGGCATGGCCAGCTGGCCGGGGCGGCATGATCCTATCGATCGCTCTTGCGTTGGCTGCCATGCGCATCGCTTTTCTCGGACCCAGCGGCACCTATGGCGAGCAGGCGGCCCGGCGTCTGGCGGAGCTGCAGAGCTGGACCGACCCTGCCCTGGTGCCACAGCCGAGCATTCGCGCCGTGGTGCAGGCCCTGGCCGCTGGTGCTTGTGATGCTGCGGTGGTGCCGGTCGAGAATTCGGTGGAGGGGGGTGTGACGGCAGCCCTCGATGCCCTTTGGGAGCATGCCGATCTGGCGGTCAGTCGCGCGTTGGTGCTGCCCATTCGCCATGCCCTTGTGGGCAGTGGCCCCCTGACTGCCGTCAGTGAGGTGCTCTCCCACCCTCAGGCCCTGGCCCAGTGCAGCCAGTGGCTGGCCGAGCAGCTGCCTGCAGCGCTGCAGCTGCCCACCAACTCCACCGCCGAAGCGGCGCGCATGGTGCGCGGTAGCCGCTTCCGCGCCGCGATCGCCTCGCTTGAGGCGGGTCGCGAGCACGGCTTGGAGGTGCTGGCCTATCCGATCAACGATGTGGCCGGCAACTGCACCCGCTTTCTGCTGCTGCGCCGCGGGGAACGGGCGGCCCAGGGTGATCTGGCCAGCCTGGCCTTCTCACTGCATGCCAACCGCCCCGGCGCACTGCTCGAGGCCCTGGCCTGCTTCGAGCGCCGCAACCTCAATATGAGCCACATCGAGTCCCGCCCCTCCAAGCGTGAGATGGGCGAATACATCTTTTTCGTGGACCTGGAGCTGGTGGGTGAGGCAGCTGCGGCGTCGCTGCAGTCGGTGCTCAAGGATCTTGAGCCCCTGTGTGAGCACCTGGCCCTGTTTGGTGCCTACCCGCTCCATCAGGAGGCTTGATCTGGCGGCCTGATCAGGCGGGCTTCTGGCCGCGAAACACGCCGAAGCGCATCAGCCCGCTGGCAAAGGCCCAGTGCATCAGCAGGATCGTGGGGATTTCGCGCAGCCCCAGGATCACCCCCCTGGGGCCCAGACCCAGCACCGCGGCCGGCCGCCGCACCCCCTCGAGGATCGAGTCGATCCACGAGGGCAGGGTGGCCTTGCTCCAGTCGCCGGTCTCGATCTGGATCGCTGCGCCCTGGCTGCTGGCCTGCAGGTTGCGGCTGAGCCCCTCGATTGAGGCAAATTCGGGGTGGGCCCAGTTGTCGAGCAGCTGGCGCATCACCCAGCGCTCGCGGCGGCCCATGGCACCGGCGGCGGGATCGCGGCGGTTCCAGTCGGCCACGGCCAGCCGCCCGCCGGGTCTGAGCATGCGCAGCAGCTCATCGGCGTAGCGCTGCTTGTCGGCCATGTGGGGGCAGGCTTCGACGCTCCAGACCGCATCAAAGCTCCCGTCAGGGAGCTCCAGGTTGAGGGCAAAAATCACCGCAAAGCGGCAGCGGGGCGCCAGCTCGGCAGGGGTCAGGGCTTGGGCGCGGGCGATCTGGGCTGGGCTGATGCTGATCCCCAGCACGTCAAAGCCGTAGCGCGCGGCCAGGATGCGGCTGCTGCCGCCGATGCCGCAGCCCACATCGAGCAGGCGTGAGCCCGGCGCCAGCTGATCGAGGCCGCTCCAGCGCACCAGGGCATCGACGAAGTCGATCTTGGCCTGGCGAAAATCCCGCCGCTGCGGCGGCTCGCCGTAATGCCCCAGATGGATGTGATCGCCCCACAGCCGCTCCAGCAGGGCGTCATTGGTCCAGTTGTCATAGGCCTTGGCCACGCTGCTGCTGTCGGTGTAGGCCCGGCTCATGGTGTGGAGGTTGTGGGGAGTAGCGTCAGGGTGCGGTGAAGGTGTCTTTGAGCACGGTGCGCGCCGCCAGCTGCCGGCGGGTGTGATCGAGCAGCTCGAATTCCTGGCGCAGCCGCTCGCCGGTGTCGGTGATCTCGAGCAGCGCCTGCTGCTGGTCGGCCACGGGGCCAGCCAGATGGGCGCCGATCCAGAAGGACAGCTCCCGTGGCAGATCGGGCAGATCAGCTGGCAATGCTGTCGGTTTGCCGAGCAGTTTGCCGGTGAGCTCGACCACATCCTGCAGGGCTTGCTTGACCTCGCCGGCGAGCTGTTCGAGCTGGTCGGGGCTATCGCCGGCTTCGTCTTCAATCCAGCTCACCAGCGCCATCCTGAATGGCGCTTCGCGCAGCACGTCGAGCACCCGGAAGCGCTGCTGTCCCATGGTGACGACATTGCTGCGGTCATCCTCCTGGGTCTGGCAATGCAGGATTTCGGCGCAGCACCCCACCGTGGCCATGGCCTGGGCCTCCGGATCCCAGCGGATCACCCCGAAGCGCTTGTCTTCGGCCATCGCCGTGCGCAGCATCATGCGATAGCGCGGCTCAAAGATGTGCAGGGGCAGCACCTCCTGCGGAAACAGCACCAGATCAGGCAGTGGGAATAACGGCAGCTCCCTCACAGCCAATTCACCCATGCCGCCGCCCATTGCTCCAGGAATCCTAGAAACGCCGAACCGGCGACCGCATGGTCTGCGGTGCAGCCCCCCGGGCGCCGGTTCGGATCAGAGCTTGACTTCGATGTCGACGCCGCTGGGCAGGTCCAGCTTCATCAGCGCATCGATGGTCTTCGAACTGGGGCTGAAGATGTCGATGATGCGGCGATGGGTGCGGGTTTCGAAGTGCTCGCGGGAATCCTTGTCCACGTGTGGCGAGCGCAGCACGCAGTAAATCTTGCGCTTGGTCGGCAGGGGGATCGGTCCGATCGCTGTGGCAGCGGTGTGATCGGCGGTCTCAATGATTTTTTCGCAGGACAGATCCAGCATGCGGCGGTCGAACGCCTTGAGTCGGATGCGGATCTTCTGCTGGGCGATGGCGGTGGACATGGGGGAGATCGCGGAGAACCGGCATGGTCAGCGGCAATCGCTGAGCCGGGGTTGTGCTGACAGGGTCTGTTGACCTGCCTGGAACTGAATTGTCGAGGTGCGGGTGGGATGGAAGCGCTGAGCACCTCCATCCCAAAACCCTAGATCAACGCCGTGCGCTGTTCAGTCTCACTCGAGGATCTTGGAGACCACGCCGGCACCGATGGTGCGGCCGCCTTCGCGGATGGCGAAGCGCATGCCCTGCTCGATGGCCACCGGGCAGATCAACTCACCGGTCATCTTGATGCGGTCACCGGGCATCACCATTTCGACGTTGGCACCGTCGTCGGAGGTGAAGGCGGTGATCTGGCCGGTCACATCCGTGGTGCGGATGTAGAACTGCGGTCGGTAGCCGGCAAAGAAGGGGGTGTGGCGGCCGCCCTCTTCCTTCTTGAGCACATACACCTCACCCTCAAACTTGGTGTGGGGGGTGATGGAGCCGGGCTTGACCAGCACCATGCCGCGCTCGATGTCTTCCTTCTGGATGCCGCGCAGCAGCAGGCCGACGTTGTCGCCAGCCATGCCCTCGTCGAGCAGCTTGCGGAACATCTCGACACCGGTGACGGTGGTCTTGCGGGTGTCCTTGATGCCGACGATCTCGATCTCCTCGCCGACCTTGACCTTCCCGCGCTCGATGCGGCCGGTGGCCACGGTGCCGCGACCGGTGATCGAGAACACGTCTTCAACCGCCATCAGGAACGGCTTGTCGATTTCGCGCTCGGGCTCGGGAATCGACTCGTCGACGGCCTTCATCAGTTCGTCGACCTTGCCTTCCCATGTGGCATCGCCTTCCAGGGCCTTGAGGCCGGAGACCTGCACCACGGGGATGTCATCACCGGGGAAGTCGTAGCTGCTCAGCAGCTCGCGCACTTCGAGCTCCACGAGCTCGAGGATTTCCTCGTCATCCACCATGTCGCACTTGTTGAGGGCGACCACCAGGGCGGGCACGCCCACCTGCTTGGCCAGCAGGATGTGCTCCTTGGTCTGGGCCATGGGACCGTCGGTGGCGGCCACCACAAGGATGGCGCCGTCCATCTGGGCGGCACCGGTGATCATGTTCTTCACATAGTCGGCGTGGCCGGGGCAGTCCACGTGGGCGTAGTGACGCTTGTCGGTCTCGTACTCGACGTGGGCGGTGTTGATGGTGATGCCGCGTTCACGCTCTTCAGGAGCACCATCAATCTGGTCATAGGCCTGGGCCTTGGCCATGCCCTTCTTGGCCAGCACGTTGGTGATGGCGGCGGTCAGGGTGGTTTTGCCATGGTCAACGTGGCCGATGGTGCCGATGTTGACGTGGGGTTTGTTCCTTTCGAACTTCTCGCGAGCCATGGTTGTAAAGAATCGGGGAGGTTAGGGGTTGGGGAAGATATCAGGATTTGCCCTGATTCTTGGAGATGATGGCCTCGGCCACATTGCGAGGAACTTCCTCGTAATGGCTGAACTCCATCGAGAAGATACCCCGACCCTGAGTCATGGATCGGAGCTGGGTGGCGTAGCCGAACATCTCGGCCAGTGGCACCTTGGCCTGGACCTTGGACGTTCCGTCATCGACGGATTGCCCTTCGACCTGGCCGCGGCGCGAGGAGAGGTCGCCGATGATCGAACCGAGGAAATCCTCGGGGATCTCGACCTCCACCTTCATCATCGGTTCAAGCAGCACAGGATTGCACTTCTTGACCGCATCCTTGAAGGCCATCGAGCCGGCGATCTTGAACGCCATCTCTGATGAGTCGACGTCGTGGTACGAACCGTCGACCATGGTGACCTTCACATCGATCATCGGGAAACCTGCGATGACGCCGGATTCGCAGGTCTCCTTCATGCCATTTTCGGCAGGACCGATGTACTCCTTGGGCACGACACCGCCAACGATCTTGTTGACGAACTCGAACCCTGAACCCGCTTCACCGGGTTCCATTTCGATCACCACGTGGCCGTACTGGCCCTTGCCGCCGGTCTGGCGGGCGAACTTGCCTTCCCCTTTGGAGCTGCTGCGGATGGTTTCGCGGTAGGAGACCTGAGGAGCGCCGATGTTGGCTTCCACCTTGAATTCGCGCAGCATCCGGTCCACCAGTATTTCCAGGTGTAGCTCACCCATGCCGGCGATCACGGTCTGGCTGGTCTCGGGGTCGGTCGACACGCGGAAGGTGGGATCTTCTTCCGACAGCGATTGCAGCGCCTTGGAGAGCTTCTCCATGTCGCCCTTGGTCTTCGGCTCCACGGCCACCGAAATCACCGGTTCAGGAATGAACAGCGACTCGAGAATGATCGGGTCGGAATCGACGCAGAGGGTGTCGCCGGTGGTGGTGTCCTTGAGGCCCAGCACCGCTCCCAGGTCGCCGGCGCGCAGTTCGTCGACCTCTTCGCGATCGTCGGCCTTGAGCAGAATCAGGCGTGAAATCCGCTCCTTGTTGTCTTTGGTCGAGTTCAGGACGTAGCTGCCCTTCTGCAGCACGCCCGAGTAAACCCGCACGAACGTGAGTTTGCCGAAGGGATCGGCCATCACCTTGAACGCCAGAGCGCTGAAGGGCTCTTTGTCGTCGGCGGGGCGCACCGCTTCGCTGCCGTCGGGCAGCACACCCTGAATCGGGGGCACATCCACAGGTGCCGGCAGGTAGTCGACCACCGCATCGAGCAGCAGCTGCACACCCTTGTTCTTGAAGGCTGAACCGCACAGCATCGGCACCATGCCGTGCTTGAGGACGCCCTCACGGATGCCGTTGTGGAGTTGCTCCTGGGTCAGTTCACCTTTGTCGAGGAACTGTTCGATCAGCTCTTCGTCGGTTTCGGCAACGGCTTCCATCAGCACATTGCGCCACTCTTCGACCAGATCGGCCATGTCGGCCGGGACGTCGGTCTCTTCGATGTCCTTGCCGAGATCATCTTTGTAGATGAAAGCCCGGTTCTTGACCAGGTCAACGATGCCGCTGAGTTCACCTTCAGCGCCGATGGGCAGCTGAATCGGCACGGCCTTGGCCTTGAGGCGATCCTTGATCTGGCCGTACACCTTGAGGAAGTCGGCACCGGTGCGGTCCATCTTGTTGACGAACACCATGCGGGGAACGCTGTAGCGATCCGCCTGGCGCCACACCGTCTCGGATTGAGGCTGCACGCCACCCACGGCGCAGAAGACGGCGATCACGCCATCGAGCACACGCATCGAGCGTTCGACTTCGATGGTGAAATCGACATGCCCGGGGGTGTCGATGATGTTGATGCGGTGATCCTTCCAGCTGGTGGAGATCGCGGCCGCGGTGATCGTGATGCCCCGTTCGCGCTCCTGCTCCATCCAGTCGGTCACGGCGGCGCCGTCGTGGACCTCGCCCATCTTGTGGACCACACCTGAATAGAACAGGATGCGTTCCGTGGTGGTGGTTTTACCCGCGTCGATATGGGCGGCGATGCCGATATTTCTGACGCGTTCCAGTGGAAAGGCGCGGGCCACGGGGGAGGTCTCCGATAGAGAAGGCAAAAAGCGGGCGTCACTCTACAGAGCAGGCCAGTCTCAGCGGTTGAGACGGTGCTCGGCAGGGCTTGGTGGGTGAGGCCGGAGTGCCCGTTGCTCCGACCTGCTGCAGATCAGTAGCGGTAATGGGCGAAGGCCTTGTTGGCCTCAGCCATCTTGTGGGTTTCTTCGCGCTTGCGAACGGCGCTCCCGGCTTCGTTGGCAGCGTCCATCAGTTCGCCGGCCAGCTTCTGGGCCATGCTGCGGCCATTGCGGGCGCGGGAAAAGTTGACCAGCCAGCGCAAGGCCATGGCCGTGCCCCGCTCCTGACGCACCTCCATTGGCACCTGGTAGGTGGCGCCACCGACGCGGCGGGCGCGCACTTCCACCAGGGGGGTGGCATTTTTCACGGCGGTCTCGAACAGCTCCAGCGGATCACCACCGGTGCGCTCGCCGATCAGGCTGAACGCATCCGAGAGAATCCTCTGGGCTGTGGATTTCTTGCCGTGCTTCATCAGCCGGGCCACGATCATCGAGGCCAAACGGCTGTTGAACTGAGGATCGGGAAGGACCGGGCGCTTTTCGGCGGCATTGCGGCGTGACATAAACCGGGAAAGGTCGGGAAGGGACGACGAACGAAACGATCAACGGATTCACAGCTCCGTTGGCAGGAAGCTCACTCCTTAGGAGTCTTGGCCCCGTACTTGGAGCGGGCCTGACGGCGGTCTTTCACACCGGCGGTGTCGAGAGTGCCGCGAATGATGTGGTAGCGCACACCGGGGAGATCCTTGACCCGGCCACCCCGGATCAGCACCACGGAGTGTTCCTGAAGGTTGTGTCCGATGCCGGGGATGTAGGCGGTGACCTCGAAGCCTGAGGTCAGGCGCACGCGGGCCACCTTGCGCAGCGCCGAATTGGGCTTCTTGGGGGTCGAGGTGTACACGCGGGTGCACACGCCCCGACGTTCGGGACAGGCACGCAGAGCGGGCGACTTGGTTTTGCGGGTCAAGCTCTGCCGCTCAGTGCGGATCAGCTGCTGGATGGTGGGCATCGAAGACCGGAGACGGGTCGGCGAACGGAATCGGAGGACGCGATTCGGTCGACCGACCGATTGCGACAATCCGCCACATTACTGGGTCGTGGTCCCCAGGGCTGCCCGCGGGCCGAAGGCGGCTCCGCAGGCGCAACTCACCAGACCTTCGGGTGGATGGGCCAGGAATCCGCCTCCACTCAGATCGCTGCGGTAGTCGAGGCTGAGGCCGCAGAGCTGCGGCAGCTGTGGCTCGGGGGCATACACCGTGACCCCGTCGGCACGCCCGATCGGCACGCCGGCCAGGTGGCCGGGTCGCAAGCGGATGGTCCAGCGCTCGCAGCCGCCCTCGATCAGATCGAGATGCATCATTCCCGGCGTGCCGGCGACGGCGGCCTGGCGTCCGAGCTCTGCTGCAGCAGCGGCGGTCAGATGGAGGCTCTGGCCTTTGGTCATGGCTGGGCTGCGGGCGTCGACGCGAGATCGCTTCGCACTTTGGCAGCAGTGGTGGGCACCAGTCCAAGACCGTGGTGGACCGCGCCGGCGACACCACGCCCCTTGACGGTCATCACCCCGCCCATCACCAGCCCCGTGGAGCTGCCGCCATCCAGGTTGAGCGCATCCTGCAGGCCCATCTGCTGCAGCAGCGTGGCGGCTTCCGCCAGGCTGGGACCGGCATCACCGTTGCCCTCCAGCGTGATCAGCCACAGCTGTCGACCGTCGCTGGCGATCACCGTGCGCGGTGCCCCCTGCCGCAGGAAACCGCTGCTGAAACTTTCCTGGGCCCCGTTGAGCACGATGCGCCCGCCTTGCAGCAGCAAGGGGCCGCCGCCAATCACATTGGGCGCCAGGCCCAGCTCGTTGCTGGAGCGGCTGCTGAGGCTGAGGCCATCGCCCACCTGCCAGGGCAGGTCGCTGCCGCCGCGGGCCACCACCAGTGTCTCGCCGGGGCGCAGCGGCACGCCCGCCTCCAGTTGCTCATGCACGTACAGCGTTTGCACCCGGCCATTGCGCAGCACCAACGCGCTTTCCACGCCACTGAGGGCGCGGTAGCTCGGCCCCCAGTCGGCGGTGTAGCGGCTCAGGCCGCGCTGCACGTAGCCGCTGTTGAGCACCGCGATCGGCGCGCGGTTGCCCTGGCTGTCGCTGATTGATTCCTCCAGGCTGAGGCGGCCGAAGCGGGGCAGGTTGCCCGGACTCCAAGCCGCTACGCCGCGGCCCAGAATCGGCCCCGAAAGCCAGCGCCCATCCGCTTTCAGCGCGCCCAGGGGCAACCGCTTGACGCGGTTGAAGTAACCGCCGTTGATGGCCACGAGCGCATCGTCCTGGGCGGCCAGCTGCTGCAGCGAGCTGAGCCCTTCCATGCCGCCGTTGCGGGTGAGGGGGCGCAGCACCAGCACCCGGCTGCGGGGATCGACGCGTACGGCATTGAGGCGGATCGACCCGCGCACCTGGCGTTCCCACTGGAGGCCCTTGCCGAGCAGGGCCAACAAGCGCGGATCACGCGGCTCCTGTTGCTGGCTTCCGCCTTCGGAGGCTGGCCGCTGGGCCGTTGCACCGCCCTCCAGATCGATGACGATCCGGGCCGGCTCGCCGAGGCTGAACAGCTTCTGGGCCGGGGTTGCTGCAGCCTGCAGGCGCAGGCCCCCGCTGCTGGGCGTGGTGTTCAGGCCCAGGCCGCGCAGATCGAGCTGTTGGCCGGCCTCACTGCTCAGGCCGAGCCAGAGGCTGCTGCCGTCGCGGCGGATCACGGCCGGCCCCGAGAGGTCGAGCACCACCCGGCGCTGGTTGCCGCTGCTGGACCTGCGTACCGCCAGCAAGCGTGGCGGGGGGAGATCCAGGCTCAGCTCGCCCGCCTGCACGGCGATGCGCACCCCGAGGGCACGCAGCAGCGGCAGGCCGTCGACGCTCACCTCGTCGTCGAGGCTCTTCTGAGCGAAGGCGGGCACAACCAATTCCTGCCCGAACCATTCGAGCTTGAGGCCGCCATCGCTGGCGCTGCGGCTGGCCACGCCCAGCTGGTTCTGCAGCACTTCTAGCGGCAACCACAGGGCCTGGGGAGCATCGGGCTGTCCCATCAGCTGCCAGCGCGCCTGCTGGCCCATGCCATTGATGCGCAGTGATTTGCCGCTCAGGCCCTGCTGGTTGGCTCCGTTGGTTCGCCAGCCAGGCGGCGGGCTGGCGGGTAGCGGTGGCGGTGGTGGCGGCGGTGGCGCCAGCCCCACTGGCGGGAGCATGGCGATCAGAGGGAGCAGCCAGGCCGCTGGGGGCATGAAATCTGCAGCCGATCGCTCCGCAACTTAGCGACGATCAGTGAATCCTTAGGATCAAGAGTTCTGCCATCGCCATCGAAACCGCCCGCGGGTTCCGGCTGGCCATGCAGCTGTTCGGTTGTTGTGATGACGTCGTTCATGCCCGCTTCTCGCACCCCCGCCTGGCCCGCTTGCGACAGCCCGGCACCGGCCGCCGTGGCTGGCGAGAAGGACGCCTGTGGAGTGGGTTTTCTGGCCCATCTGGGCGGGCAGCAGAGCCATTGGGTGCTGCAGCAGGCGCTGCGCGGGCTCGACTGCATGGAGCACCGCGGTGGCTGCGGCGGTGATGGGGATTCGGGCGATGGTGCCGGTGTGCTCTGCGGCATCCCGTGGGGGTTGTACGAAGCGGTCTGGCCGGCTGCGCAGGCCAGCGCTGGCAGCCTGCGGGGGCTGGCCACGGTCTTTCTGCCGCTCGATGCCCAGCGCCGCGAGCAGGCCCGGACCTTCTGTGAACAGGAGGCTGCCGGGCTTGGCTTGACCAGTCTCGGCTGGCGTGTGGTGCCTGTGGACTCCTCGGTGCTGGGCCCGATGGCCCGCCAGACGGCACCCCACATCGAGCACTGGTTGCTGCAGGCACCTGCGGGCAGCGATGCCGATGCCCTGGAGGCGCTGTTGTTTCGCCTGCGCCGCCGTGCCGTGGACCGCAGCCGGGCGGCCTGGGGCAGCGCCACGGGCGATCTGTATTTCGCCTCGATCAGCTGCCGCACCGTCGTCTACAAGGGCATGGTGCGCTCGCAGGTGCTGGCCGCCTTTTATGCCGACCTGCGCGATGAGCGCTTCGCCGTCAGTTTTGCCGTTTACCACCGCCGCTTCAGCACCAACACCCTGCCCCGCTGGCCCCTGGCCCAGCCGATGCGGTTGCTGGGCCACAACGGCGAAATCAACACGCTGCTGGGCAACATCAACTGGGCCAGTGCCGCCGAGGCCAACCTTGAGGAGGTCTGGGGTGAGGCCGCCGGCGACCTGCGGCCGCTGGTCAATGCGGCGTTCAGCGATTCGGCCAACCTCGACGCCACGCTTGAGCTGCTGGTGCGCAGCGGCCGGCCGATCACCGACAGCCTGCTGACCCTGGTGCCCGAGGCGTTCCGGGACCAGCCCGAGCTCGACGATCGCCCCGAGATCCGGGCGATGTACGAATACAACGCCTGCCTGCAGGAGCCCTGGGATGGTCCGGCCCTGCTGGTGTTTGCCGATGGCCACTACGTGGGCGCGACCCTCGATCGCAACGGACTGCGCCCGGCCCGCTACTGCATCACCAGCGATGGGTATGTGGTGATGGGTAGCGAGACCGGCGTGGTCGAGCTCGACGAGAGCCGCATTGTCGAGAAGGGCCGTCTCGGCCCCGGCCAGATGCTGGCCGTCAACCTCGACACTGGCACGCTGCTGCGCAACTGGGAGGTCAAGGCCGAAGCGGCCGCGCGCCATCCCTATGCCGACTGGCTGCAGCAGCTGCGCCACAGCCAGAGCGCCCAGCCCTGGCAGCAGCAGCGCCGGCTCGGGGATTTCGAGCTGCTGCAGCTGCAGACCGCCTCAGGCTTCAGCGCCGAAGACCTGGAGCTGGTGATTGAAGACATGGCAGGTGCCGGCAAGGAGCCCACCTACTGCATGGGCGATGACATCCCGCTGGCGGTGCTCTCAGACAAACCCCACCTGCTCTACGACTACTTCAAGCAGCGCTTCGCCCAGGTCACCAATCCGCCGATCGATCCGCTGCGCGAAAAGCTGGTGATGAGCCTGGAGATGCACCTGGGGGTGCGCGGCTCGGCCCTCAAGCCCGAACCCGGGGCCACAACCGTGCTGCACCTCGCCAGCCCCGTGCTCAACGAGGCCGAGCTGGCTGGTCTTGGCGGCCATGGCATGGGCCTGGTGACCCTCTCGAGCCTCATGCCGCTGGTGGATGGCCCCGGCTGCCTGGAGGCGGCCGTGCGCCGGCTCTGCAGCGAGGCGGAAGCAGCCGTGCGCGCCGGCGCCGCGATCGTGGTGCTCAGCGATCGCCTGGGTTTGGATGGTCAGCCGGGTGGCATCAATGCCACCATTGCGGCCCTGCCGCCGCTCGTGGCAGTAGGCGCGGTGCACCATCACCTGCTGCGCCAGGGTCTGCGCCTGCAGGCCTCGATCGTGGTCGAGACCGCCCAGTGCTGGAGCACCCATCACCTGGCCTGCCTGATCGGTTATGGCGCCAGCGCTGTGTGCCCCTGGCTGGCCTGGGAGACCACCCGCCACTGGTTGGCCCACCCCCGCACCCAGAAGCAGATCGAGACCGGCAAGCTGCCGGCCCTCAGCCTGGAGACGGCCCAGGCCAACGTGCGCCAGGCCCTCGAAGACGGCCTGCGCAAGATCCTCTCCAAGATCGGCATTTCGCTGCTCGCCAGTTACCACGGCGCCCAGATCTTCGAAGCCATCGGCATCGGTGCCGATTTGATTGAGTTGGCCTTCAGGGGCACCACCAGCCGGGTGGCCGGTCTGAGTCTGGCCGAGTTGGCCAGCGAGACCCTGGCCATCCACGCCAAGGCCTACCCCGAACTCAACCGCAGCAAGCTCGAGTTTCTCGGCTTCGTGCAGTACCGCAGCGGTGGCGAGTACCACCTCAACAGTCCTGACATGGCCAAGGCCCTGCACGCGGCCGTCAAGGCGGGCCCGGGCTACGACCACTTCACCACCTACCGCACCCTGCTTGAGAACCGCCCGGTCACGGCCCTGCGCGATCTGCTGGAGCTCAAACCGGCGCCCACTCCCCTGCCGATCGAGCAGGTGGAGAGCGTCGAGAGCATCTGCAGCCGCTTCTGCACCGGTGGCATGAGCCTGGGGGCCCTGTCGCGTGAGGCCCACGAGGTGCTGGCGGTGGCAATGAACCGCATCGGCGGCAAAA
>Ga0194124_10003082_pt1 | contig 17933 bp, 12 predicted proteins | sample TA2KigCas0mmetaG_FD_148605 | JGI IMG/M metagenome (GOLD analysis project Ga0194124, IMG submission 148605) | Freshwater microbial communities from Lake Tanganyika, Tanzania - TA2015031 Kigoma Deep Cast 0m | ecosystem: Environmental > Aquatic > Freshwater > Lake | place: Tanzania: Lake...
AGTTCCATTCTCAACCCCGGGTTCGCGCGCGCGGGTCGAAGGCATCGCGCACCGCATCGGCAAAGAGATTCGCGCTGAGCACCAGCGCGAGCATGAAGCTGAATGCGGTTGAGAGCGTCCACCACACCACAGGGGTTGCGGCAAGTTCGGCGCGCGCGCTGTTGATCATCACCCCGAAACTCGGCGTCTTCGGATCAACGCCCACACCCACATACGAGAGCACCGCCTCGGCGAGCACGAAGCCGGAGAACTGCATCACCAGCGAGATCATCACGATGTGCATCAGATTGGGCACGATGTGTCGGGCAAGGATCCGCCAGGCGGGTACGCCGAAGGCGCGTGCCGCCTGCACATACTCCAATTCGCGCAACTTCATCGCCTCGCCCCGCACCAGCCTGCACAGCCCGGTAAACGCAGTGATGCCCAGAATCAGGCAGAGAAAGAGCAGGCGCGCATCGGAGCGCTCGAGCGCGGAGGCAAAGAGCTCCGGGCGTGTGTCGATCGCCACTTGCAGCAGCAGGACCGCCGCCGCGATCAGCAGCACATCCGGGATCGACGAGAGGAGCGTGTACACATACTGGATGGCTTCGTCCACCCAGCCGCGGAAATACCCGGCGGCCACACCAAGACCGAGCGCGAGCGGAAGCACAACCAGCGTGGTGAGCACGCCGATCACGAGCGCGGTGCGCACGCTCTTGAGCGCCACCCAGAGCACCGAGTTGCCTGTGCGGTCGGTGCCGAGCAGGTGATACCCCGAGGAAAGCTCAACCGCCACGCTGGCAAGCAAGCCAAGCATTGCCAGCGTGGCACAAGCGGCCCTCCAGGGCAGCGGTGAGCCTGCGAAAGCGGCACGCATCGCCGCGTAGAGCAACGCAGCGATCGCCCCCGCCACGAGCAGCGCCTTGCCGAGCCGTGCCCGCACGTCCGGCCCCCACTGGGCGCGGGGGTCGGTCAAGTGCGCACCACCATGCTTGAGCCGGGGATAGTCGCGCACTGTGTGGCCGTTGCGCTCGATGCTCTCCTTTCGAAAAGACTGCCATGCAAGGGGCGCCGAGTAGCGCCGCTCGCGCGCCTCGACCAGTGGCGCAACAGCCCTGTCGAGAAGCGATTGCGGTCCCGCTGCGGTGCCCTCGGCTGGCTCCAGGTGCACCGAGTCGAGCAAGGCGATGGCGGCAAAAGCCATCAGCAACACAAAGGACACCATCGCCGCAGGTTGCAGGAAGACCTTGCGCCAGGTCTGCGCGAGCATGGGCTGCCTGCGCACCAGCATCAGCAGCGCGAGCAACACCAGCACGATCAGCCAGATCAGCGCATCGGTGGGCAGTATCACGAGTTTCACGCCGGCGCCCCGAGGCTGCTGTGGATCAGGCCAGGCGACAGGGGCTGGAGCGGAGGCTGGGGCTGGGGCTTGCGCCGGGACTGAGGCTGGCGCTGGTGCTGGGGCTGGTGCTGGGGTGGAGCCTGGGGCCGGCCTTGGCGTGGGGGAGTCATTGCAGCCTGATCCTCGGGTCTGCAAGGGCGTAGCTGAGGTCGGTGAGCACCAGGCCCAGGATATAGAGCACCGAGCCCACGAAGACCATTGCGCGCACGATCGCAAAGTCCTGCGCTGCGATCGCCTCGATCAGGTAGCTGCCCAGGCCTGGGATCGAAAAGAACGACTCGGTGATCAGGCTACCCATGAAAAGCAGCGGGATCACCGCCACCGAGGCGCTCAGGATCGGGATCAGCGCATTGCGCAAGACATGCGCAAACAGTACCCGCAACTCGCCCAGACCCTTGGCACGCGCAGTACGCACATAGTCCTTGCCGATTTCCTCGAGAAAGACGGTGCGGTTGAAGCGCGTCTCGCCGCCCAGGCGCGCCACGATCGCAATCGCGATCGGCAAGATCAGGAAGCGCCAGGTGTCCGCCTCGGGGCTGAAGCCCGAGACCGGCACGAGCTGCATCAGCCGCGCAAAGAGAAACTGTCCGGCCACGATGAAGAAGAGCGAGGAAATCGACATCAGCACCACGCACGCAACCGATCCCCAGAAGTCCACATAGGTGGCGCGAAAGAAGGCAAGTCCGAGCGCAAGCGTGATCGACAGCCCGAGCCCCAGCACAAAGGTGGGGATCGCGAGCGCAAGGCTCGGGGGCGCCCGGCGCCGGATCTCGGTGGCGATGTCGCGCCCACTGTCTGCCCGGCCGAAGTCGAACACGAACATGCGCAGCGACGACTCGAAGAAGACCGTTTCGGTGAGGCGCGCTGCGCCCTGCTCCGCCGGGTTCCAGTAGAGCGGCCGGTCGTAGCCACGCTCGGCCTTCCACTTGTCGATCGCCTCGGCGGTCACCCGCTTGCCTCCGAGCTGCAGGCGCGCCATGTCCTCGGGCGTACTGAGCTGAAAGAAAAGCGCGAAGGTGAGCAGATTGATACCCGCGAGCACCGCCAGACCGTACACGAGCTTGCGCGCGAGAAAGGGCCCCAGTCCCCTCATGAACCGTGACCCCCGGTTCCCGGCACCTGCGCGGATCCGGACGGCGCCGTTCTGGGCGAGGCGCGGATTCCGAAGGCGTTGGTCTCGCGACGGGCACGCAGCGCCACCACGGCGGGCAGGGCCAGCAGGAGCAGCCCGAGCACAAGCACGCCAAGAGGCCAAGCGCCGGGTTGATTCCATTGCGCAGTCCGTTCAACGCGCAAGGGGGCATCGATCCGCAGGTATTGAAGTTGATCGCGAAGGATGTTGGAGGGCTTGCCGTTGCGCAGCCACTGGTGGTAGGCGCCCGCGTACTCCTCAGACCAGCCAAAGAGCATCGGAGCATCCTGCTGCACGATCTCCACCATCTGCGCGATCAGCGCGGCGCGCTCGGGGGTGTCGTCCATATCCTTCATGCGTTCAAAAAGGCGGTCGAAGCGCGCGTTGGCATAGTTGCCCGCGTTCTCCCCCTCGGTGGTCGCTTTCGCGTTGGGCCCGTAGAGGAGGAAGAGGAAGTTCTCGGGATCCGGATAGTCGGCGAGCCAACCCCAGAAGAAGAACTGCGCCGAGCCCTTGCGCATCTTGTCCTGGAAGCGGTTGTAGTCGGTATTGCGGACTTCGAGTTGGATGTCGAGCTTGGCAAACTGCCGGCTCACCCAGTCGATGCGCGCCTGGTAGGCCGGGCCCACGCCCATCGTGTCGTAGTTGATCACGAGCGGCCTGCCCGTGCGCGCATCACGGCCGCCAGGGTACCCCGCCTCGGCGAGCAGGCTGCGGGCCTCCTCGAGGCTGCGCCGCTCGGGCTTTCCAGCCTTGGTGCGGTACACCACCGGGTTGGACCGCACCGCATCGTGGCCAAACACACCGCGCACCACCGGCGACACATTGGGCTGGGCCCGATTGTCCTCGAAGATCGCCACATACTCCTCGAAGTCAAAGGCGATCGCGATCGCATGGCGCAACTTGCGGTTGCGCTCGGCCTGCTCAGGGTTTGCGCCTGCACCCACCACCGGGTCGAGCCAGTTGAAGCCGAAGTACCAGAGGCCGACCTGCACCGAATTGGGCAACTGGATCCGGCGCTCCTGGAGAACCTGCGCGATGCCTGTGCCGTCCTCGATCGAGACCTGGTAGCCCACGCCGGGCTCACCGCGCTCGAGCATGGGCACATCGTAGTAACCCTGGAGGAACTTTGCGTGCACCGAGGTGCCTTCCTTCTCGAGGAACGACACCATGCGGTCGATGAACGGCGTGGTCTTGCCGCAGTCACTGAGCAAACCCTTTGCTTCATCCCCCGCCTCGCCCTCGCAGGGATAGGGCTCGCCGCGGTACTGCGGATGACGCTCGAGCACCATCCGCGCATTCGGCTGGAACTCGCGCAGCAGGTAGGGGCCGGTACCCACCGGCCAGGTGTCGTGATTCAGGTTGCGCCGCGACATCCCGGGCTGCGCGTAGAAGGCATCAACCTCCCACGCGATCGGCGCGAAGAAAGTCATGGCGAGCCAGTAGCGAAACTGCGGATACTTGCCGATTACCCGGATACGCAAGCGGTACTCGGAGAGTACTTCCACCCCTTCGAGCGCATGCGCCCGGAAGTCGATCCAGGGCAATTCGCCAAAGACGCCGCTTTCGCGCGCGCTCATCCCCTTGCGCAACTCGCGATCCATCGCCTTGATGCTTTCGCCGTAGGCTTTCAGACCCACGATCTTCTCCGACAGAAAGCCGTAGGCCGGCGACTTCACCCGGGTGGTGGCGAGCCGCTTGATCGCGTAGGCGTAGTCCTCGGCGCGCAGCCCACGGCCTGCCCGGTGCCTGAAGTCAAAGGGACTGACCTTGTCGGCCAGATCCGCCGCGCTGAGCGCGTGGTAGCGCAAGCGGCCCGAGGCATCCCGCGCGAAGGCCGGATGCGCATGCCAAAGGATACCCGGCTTGATCTCCAGATCGAACCAGCTCTCGGCGATGTCGGCCGTTGCGGCGTTGGGCGCAAGCGTGCGGCCCCGCGCATCCACATAACGCACCTCGGGCATCGCCGCCAGAGTGCGCGGAACGAGTTCGTAGGGCCGCTTCAGGTAGTGGTACTTGAGCGGCGGTTCGTGGATCGCATAGGTCCATGGCGTTTCGTTGTTGGAGTAAGACGAAGTGGGGTCGAGATGCTTGGGGGTTTCCTGGTAGGCCGTGAAAAGCGTGTTGCTTGCAAGCCAGGAGTCGGGGACCGGCGCGTTCGAGAGCGAGCATCCGCCGCTGCCCACAAGGAGGTACAGAAGTCCGAGTCGGAGCAAAAGGGCTCGCATGCGCCGCGCGCTTTCAGGAAACCGCGGCAGCGTGCTGCGGCAGGTAGCCACGCGGCACCGCATCGAGCAGCGCCCGGGTGTAGTCATGCGCAGGCGCACGGTAGATGCGCTCGGCACTGCCCTGCTCCACCACCTTGCCCCCAAGCATCACCAGCAAGTCGTCGGCCATGTGCCGCACCACGGCCAGGTCGTGCGAAATGAACACATAACTGAGTCCGAGATCGCGCTGCAGATCCTTGAGAAGGTTGAGCACTTGCGCTTGCACGGAAACGTCCAGCGCCGACACCGCCTCATCGCACACAAGGACTTCGGGCTCGAGCGCCAGACACCGGGCGATCGCGATCCGCTGCCGTTGTCCGCCCGAGAATTCGTGCGGGTAGCGGTTGAGCGAGGATTCTGGCAAGCCCACCCGATCGAGGAGAAGCCGCGCCCGGGCTGTACGGTCGGACGCACTCGCGCACAGGCGGTGAAGCAGCATCGGCTCGCACAGGATCTCGGCCACGGTGAAGCGCGGGTTGAGCGACGCGTAAGGGTTCTGGAACACGATCTGCAGCCGCCGCCGGATCGGAAAAAGGCGCTGCTCCGGGAGCGCAAGGAGGTTGTGGCCGTCAAAGAGCACCGCGCCCGCACTGGCCTGATGCAGGCGGACGATGCACAGGCCAGCGGTTGTCTTGCCCGAGCCCGACTCCCCAACGATCCCGATCGTTCTGCCCCGCGCCAGACTGAACGAGACGTTGTCGACCGCCACCAGATCGTCGCGGCGAAAAAGACCCACACGGCGGGGGAAGACCTTGCACAGATTGCGCACTTCGAGCAACGGGGGATGGGCCGCTGGCGGGCCCGGAGCGAAAGGCGGCGCCTCCGAGGGCGTTTGCAGCGCGGCCGGCGCGGCCACGGCGCTATCGCGGGTAGTGCCCCAGTCGTCGATGGTGAGCAAGCGCGCAGTCGGCTTTCCGGGGTCGGGACGGCAGTGGATCAGCGCACGGGTGTAGGGATCTTTCGGTGCGCCAAAGACCTGCGCCACACGGCCTGCCTCGCGCACCCTGCCGTGCCGCATCACCACGACCGCGTCGGCAAACTCCCCCACCAGCCCGAGGTCGTGGGTGATGAAGAGGATCGCCATCTGCCTGCGACGCTTGAGTGCGAGCAGCAACTGCAGGATCTGCCGCTGGATCGTCACGTCGAGCGCAGTGGTGGGTTCGTCGGCAATCAGCAGTTCGGGCTCGCAGGCGATCGCCATGGCGATCATCACCCGCTGCTGCTGACCACCGGAGAGTTCGTGCGGGTAGGCGTGGATGCGTCGCTCAGGCTCCGGGATCCCCACCTCCTCGAGCAACTCCAGCGCCCTGCGCATGGCCTCGGCGCGCGCCATCGCCCGGTGCAGGCGAAGCATTTCGGCAAGCTGAAAGCCCACGGTGTAGACCGGGTTGAGCGAACTGAGCGGGTCCTGGAAGATCATCGCCATGCGCCGGCCGCGCAGCTTGCGCCACTTCACCTCGCGGCCGCGCACCGCCGGAGTCTGCGCCGACAGCAGGGATTCGCCTGCAAAGTCGATGCGCGAGCCCGCAGCAATCTGCGCACTGCGCGCAGGCAGAAGGCCCATGATCGCCAGCGCGGTTACCGACTTCCCGCTCCCGGACTCGCCAACCAACGCGAGAATGCGCTCGGGCGGCAGACTGAAGTCAACGCCGTCAACCGCCTGCACCGTGCGGCCACTTGCACTGCGAAAGGCGATTTCGAGCGCCTTCACCTCCAGGAGGGCCTGCGACGGCGCCGGGGGCACAGCCGATGGAGCGTCGAGGAGCATGCCGCGCCTAATGCGTGAGCCGGGGGTCGAGTGCGTCGCGCAGGGCATCGGTGAAGAGCGAAAGCGCGGTTACGAAGAGGCCCATCGCCAGCGTGGCCGCGGCAAGCTGCCACCAGATCCCCACGAGCAGATCGTTTTGCGCCTCGGTGAGCATCGTGCCCCATGACACGCCATCGACCGGCACCCCAAAGCCCAGGAAGGAAAGGATCACCTCGGCCTTGATCGAAGCCACCGTGAGGAGCGAGAACTGCACCAGAATGACATGGCTCACATTCGGCAGGACATGCACAAGGATGCGGCGCAGGTGCGAAGCGCCGATCGCGCTCGCCGCGCGCACGTATTCGCGCTCCCGGTGCTTGAGGTACTCGCCGCGTACCAGGCGGTACACACCGGTCCAGCCAGTGAGTCCGAGAATAACCACCACCGAGAGCGTGCCCTTGGTGTCGAGGACCGCAGCAATCGCCAGGATGAGCAGGATGCCGGGGATGGCATTGAAGACGTTGTAGACCCAGTTGCTCAGGTCATCGACCCAGCCCCCGAACCAGCCCGACACCGCACCGAGCGCGCTGCCGATCAAGGTGGCAAGGAGCGCCGCAGCCAGCCCCACCAGAATGCTGGTCTCTGCACCCTTGACCGTCTTCTCGAGCACATCCCGGCCCCACTTGTCCGCGCCGAAGGGCAGCGACTGCGCGCGTTCCTCCGGCGGAATGATCCGGTGTGGACGCACCGACTTCTCTGCCGCAGCAAGCTCCTGCGCAATCGGATCCACCACTGCAGTGGAGGTGGGCGCCTCACGACCGCGCGGATCGGCCAGCGCGCCGATCAGCCGCATCTCGACTTCGATCGGATCGACCACGTCGCTCGGCGTTGGCCCCCGCGCCGCGCCTGTCGGACCGGACGCCGGACCGGACGCAGGACCGATCGCCGGACCGGTGCTCTGCCGCACCGCAGGATCAGCATCACGGCCCTCGGGTGCTCCGCGCTCGGGCGTCTCGCGCAGAAGCAGAAAATGGGGCGGAGCGTGTCCAACGGCCACCTCGTCTCCCCAGCCTGTCGCGGTGAGGCCCGCCAGACTGCTCAACACCAGAAGCAATCCTGCGAGAACCACCGCGGCGCTCCATACCGCCACCCGGTCGGCGAGGAATCGCCGCAGGGCGAGCCGGCCGAGCCCTTCGCCAGCCTCCCGCGCACCGGCAGTCGTGGTCACGGCCGCACCAGAAGCCATGGCCCCTCCATGACAGCCCCCCTTGCAACTTCCCCGCCAGGGCTCATCGCAGCTGAATGCGAGGATCGGCAACCCGGTAGAGCAGATCACCGATCAGGTTGAAGATCATGGTGGCCAGCGCCACATACACCGTGGCCGCCTTGATCACCGGGAAGTCGCTGCGCTCCACCGCGAGAATGATCTCGCGCCCGATCCCGGGAATACCGAAGAAGCGCTCCAGAAGAAATGCGCCCAGCAGGAGCCCGGGAAGGTTCGACACCACGAAGGTGATCACCGGAATCAGCGCGTTGCGCAGAACGTGCACAAAGAGTACCCGCGCTTCGCTCAGCCCCTTGGCGCGCGCAGTACGCACATAGTCCTGGTCAATCTCGTCGATCACGAAACTGCGGAAAAGTCGGGTGTTGGGCGCAATGCTCACGATCAACCCGAGCAGGATCGGCAGCGGCGCATACACCAGCGCATTGGTACCGAAGGACTCGCCCCATCCCTGCACCGGAAACCAGCCAAGACGATACGCAAGCAGGTACTGCCCGAGAATGATGAAGACGAGGATGCTCACCGACATGCCCATGGTGAAAAGCACCATCACACTGCGGTCCACCCAGGTCCCGCGCACCCACGCCAGGGCCACGGCGAAGACCACGCCTACGATCGTCTCGATGATCAGGAGCGGTCCCACCACGGTGAGCGAGGCCGGAAGCCGGGTGGCGAAGATCCGCGACACCGGCTCGCTGGTGGTCCAGCTGTTGCCGAAGTCGAAGCTCAGGACCTGGCGCAGAAAGATGAGCAACTGCACATGCAGCGCTTCATCGAGCCCGAGCTCACGCCGGATGCTGGCAATCTGCTCCTGGCTGGAAAAGAGCCCGGCAAGCACATAAGCCGGATCGCCGCCCACCCAGTTGAAGAGGAAGAACACAAGCAGGATCACCCCTGCCATCGTGGGAATCATCTGCCATAGGCGCCGGACCGCATAGGCGGTCATGCGCAAGTGCCTGCGGAGATGGCAACGGTGCGTGCCACTTGCGCGGTGGCAACAGACACCGCACCAGGAGAAGGTTGATCACGCACGCGGCATCGTCCAGGGCTCAGCGTTTGCGGATATCCATCAGGTGAAAGTCCGAAAGCAGCAGCGGATGCTTGCGGTAGCCCTCCACCCAGGGATGGTGGAGGCGCGTGGCAATCGAGGTTGAACTCAGGCCGAGCACCCCGTAGACCTCCATCAGGCGGTAGAGGTTGTGCAGTACCCGGGTACGCTGCGCCCCGTCGGGCAGGCGTTTGAGTTCCTCGAAATACCTGTCGTAGTCGGCCGACTCGAAACAGGCGTAGTTGTTCTGCCCGATCGTCCTGGAGTAGAGCAGTTTCATCACGAACTCGGATTCGGAGGAGCGCGTCCAACCGAGCGACCAGGAGGCGATCGCGCACTGCTTACCCTGCTTGAGCAATTCGGGGAACTTGTCTTTCTTCACCTCCAGCCGGATACCGATGCGGTCCATCGAACGCTTCCAGAGTTCATCGCGTTCGCGGTCGATCGAACTCGTGGTGGAGTGGATCGTGAAGACCAGCGGCTTGCCATCGGGAAGCATACGGAATCCGTCGGGGCCCTTGCGGTAGTTGAACTGGTCGAGCAGGGCGTTGGCAAGGCCCGGATCATGGCGCACCATGCTGCGGTACCCCGGGTCGTGCCCGGGAATCACCGGCGACACCATCTGCTCGGCCTTCACCGCCTGGTTCTTGCGAATCACACGGATTTCCTCATCAACGTCGTAGCCCATGATGATCGCCCGCCGCAGCGCGATCTTCTCCTTGGTGTAGCCGCCGATCACCGGATCCTTGAGGTTGAAGAACTGGTAGCGGATGTCGGGCTCGACCGAACGGTACATGCCAACGCCCTGCTCCCTCCAGGCCTCGAGCAGCCGTTGGTTTGTATCGAGCGCCTTCTCGATGAAAGGCGGCGGCACACCGATCGCGTCGATCGACTTGCTGCTGAAGGCGAGCCATGCCGATTGCGGCTCCTCGATGATGCTGATGTCCACCTTGCCGATCTGCGGCATCTTGCGCCCACGCATCTGCCGCGCCACCTGCTGATCGGCCTCGTCGCCCGGCGAGGCTTCAAAGTCCCATACAAAGGCCGGGAAATCGGGGTTGGCCGCGAGCACGATCTTCGATCCTCGCACCCACTTCTCGATCCGGTAGGGGCCGCTGCCCACCGGGTTTGCCATCACCGCCTCCTGGCCGTAGTGCTCAACCACCTCGCGCGCCATGGCTCCGGCGTAGGGATTGGCAAGGAGAGAGAGGAAGTTGCGCTCCCTGCGCAGCAGCCGTAAGCGAAGCGTGTAGCGGTCGGGTACTTCGATTCCTGCGATCCTTTGGGTATCGTCGAAGTTGCCCGAGCTGACCGCCGCCTTGTAGGCCTCGGCAAAGCCCACGATCTTGTCTTCCAGATCCGAAAGCTGCGGGGATCGGTTACGCGGGTCGGCATGACGCCTGAGCGTGTAGGCGAAGTCCTCGGCCGTGACCTCACGGCGTTTGCCACCGAAGGCGGGATCGGGTGTGAACAGCAACCCCTTGCGCACCTTGAAGGTGTAGACCGTGCCGTCCTCGCTCACCTCCGGCATTGCCTCGGCCGCGTAGGGCACGAGTCGTGCAGGCTTGGCCATCCAGTCCCAGGTCATGAGGGTGTGGAAGATTGCGTGAGTGACGGTGTTGGAGTAGAGGTCGTTGGCCCGCACCGGATCAAAACCCGACTCGGCGGTGGGAAAGGCAATACGCAGGACCTTTTGCGGGTCCGCCGGGTTGGCTGCGGCGCTCGCAGCGCCAAGGCCTGCGCCAGAGCCCACGCAGAGGGCAAGTGCGAGCACCAGCCAGACCCAAGTCAAGGCCCCCCCTCGTCTGCCACCCATCTCTGCAACCACCATACGCTGATCCCACCCTTGCCAGAAGGCCAACTTTTCGAAGCCCAACTTCCCTGAAGGCTCCCGTCGATGTCGGTTGAATCCACACTTGCCCGCAGCGCGCACCAGGAATGCACCTGCCAATCGAGCTTAACCCTTAAGCTTGCTCGCCACCATCCCCTCTCGAGGACCCAACTATGCCCGAACCAGCCGGCTCTTTCAGCGCGATTGCCGCACCCGATGCGAGGTCCGGTGCGCCCGATCCTGGCACGGACGCCGCCCGTGGCGCTGTGGGTGCGGGACTGCTGCGTGGCAAGCGCATCCTGGTGATGGGTGTTCTCTCCAACCGCTCGATCGCCTACGGGATCGCCCGCTCCTGCGCCGCGCAGGGCGCAGAGCTTGCCCTGAGCTACCAGAACGCGCGTTTTGAGAAGCGGGTCACCGACCTTGCCTCAGCGCTGGGAACTTCGCGGGTAGTACCCTGCGACGTGAGCGACGACGCGCAGATCGCAGCGATGGTCCACGAACTGGCGCAGCACTGGCCGCGGCTCGATGGCCTGGTGCACGCGATCGCCTATGCACCGCGCGAGGCCATCGCCGGGGATTTCCTCGAGGGCGCTTCGCGGGAGGCCTTCAGGGTGGCGCATGATGTGTCGGCCTACAGCCTGATCGGTGTGTGCAGGGAGGCGGTGCGGCTGATGGCGGGTGGCCCTGCCTCGGTCCTCACTCTGTCCTACCTCGGCGCCGAGCGCATGGTGCCCAACTACAACACGATGGGGCTTGCGAAGGCGAGCCTCGAAGCCGGGGTGCGCTACCTTGCAGGCTCACTGGGCCCGCAGGGCATACGGGTGAACGCGATCTCCGCCGGCCCGATCCGCACGCTTGCCGCAAGCGGCATCCGCGGCTTTTCGCGAATCCTCGAGCACGTCGCAAGGAATGCGCCAATCCGTCGCAACGTGGATATCGACGACGTGGGCAAGGTGGCGAGTTTCCTGCTGTCGGACCTTTCAGCAGCCATGACCGGAGAGATTCTCTACGTCGACGGCGGCTTTCACTGGGTTGCGAGCGGAATCGGAGGCGACACCGACTGAGCCTCCTGGGCGAAGGCTGCGTTGGCCGCCTCGAGCGTGAACGCCACATCTTCTTCACCGTGCGCCGACGAAGTGAAGAAAGCCTCCACGGTGGACGGCGGAAAGTACACACCGGAATCCAGCATGCGGTGAAAGAAGCGCTTGAATGCCGCTGCGTCCTGACCCTGGATCTCGGCAAAGGTGCGCGGCGCCTCGGCCATGAAGTACATGCCTGCCATCCCTCCTGCATGCCGCGCGCTGAAGGGCACGCAGTGACGCCGCGCGGCCTCGCACAGCCCATCCACGATCTGCCGGGTGCGGGCAGCAAGAGCCTCGAAGAACCCCGGCTCACGGATCAGCCGCAGTGTGGCAAGGCCCGCCGCCATTGCGATCGGATTGCCCGACAGGGTACCCGCCTGATAAACGCCGCCGAGCGGCGCAAGGTGTTCCATCACCGCAGCCGAGCCCCCGAATGCGCCCACCGGCATGCCACCGCCGATCACCTTGCCAAAAGCCGAAAGATCCGGCACCACCCCGGTCAGTTCCTGTGCTCCTCCGGGCGCCACCCGGAATCCGCTCATCACCTCGTCGAAGATCAGCAAAACGCCTGCGCGCGAGCACAAGGCGCGAAGTCCCTCGAGAAAGCCGGGCTCGGGCAGCATGAGGTTCATGTTGCCCGGAATCGGCTCGATCATCACGCAGGCGATCTGCCCCGGATACTCCGCAAACAGCACCTCCACACTTGCCAGATCGTTATAATTCGCGACAAGTGTGTGTTGTGCAAGATCGGCGGGAACGCCCGCCGAACTCGGCGTGCCGAAGGCAAGCGCGCCCGAACCCGCCTTCACGAGCAGGCTGTCGGCGGTTCCGTGGTAGCAGCCTTCGAACTTGAGGATCTTGGTCCGACCCGTCGCACCGCGCGCAAGCCGCAGGGCCGACATCGCCGCCTCGGTCCCCGAACTGGTGAGACGCACCCTCTCGATCTGTGGATAGAGTTCCTTGATCGCCTCGGCGAGTTCGGTCTCCATCACATTCGGGGCACCGTAGGACAGGCCGTGCGCCGCCGCCTCACGCACCGCCTCCACCACAGCGGGGTGCGCCTGGCCCACGATCATGGGGCCCCAAGACCCCAGATAGTCGATGTAGCGTCGGCCTTCCACATCCCACATGTAGGCCCCCTGCGCACGCGCGATGAACCTGGGTGTCCCTCCCACCGCCCTGAAGGCGCGCACCGCGCTGTTCACCCCACCCACCAGGCTCTGCTGGGCCCGCGCAAACTCCGCTGCATTGCTGCTGCCGCTCCGTGCCATTTTTCCCTCCCCGAGACGTGCAACCCTTATTGTGAACGCTCACCACGATCCGCCTTTACCTGGGCACGAGGTGGCGATTCCTGCTTGCTTCAAACCAGAGATGCCGACCCGTCAGTCGCAGCTCATTGGCGTGCCGCATGGCGCGATGCACTGCGCATACCGCTCACCGGCAGCGGGCTGCTCCAGCGGCAGCAGCACCCACGGACCGGAAAGCAACACCTCGAGGCGCACGCACACAACCCCCACAAGGAAAGGACTGCCTGATGAACAACCTCGACTTCCTGCAAAGCTGGACGGGCCACCGCGAAACTGCGGTGGACCGTATCGATCCCTACAGGGTGCGGCAAATGGCAGCCACTTTCGACCTGGATGGTGCGTGCTTTCGCGAAGGCGATGCTCTGCCGCCGCTTTGGCACTGGCTCTTTGCAACCCCGGTTGCCGCGCTCGGCGAGGCCGGCCACGATGGTCACACCGCGCGTGGCGGATTTCTTCCCCCTGTTCCGCTACCGCGGCGCATGTGGGCGGGCAGCCGTGTGCGCTGGGAGGCGCAGCTTCCGATCGGCCAGACGCTCGAGCGCCACTCGCGGGTGCTCGGGGTGAAACCCAGGGAGGGCAAGACCGGCCCGCTGGTGTTCGTGAGCGTTGAGCATCAGTGGCACTGCGCCGGCAGGCTTGCGCTGCTCGAGGAGCAGGATATCGTCTACCGCGATCTCCCCGAGACCGCCGCGCCCAGCCCCGCCCTGCCCCGCGCCGCAAAGGTCTGGACAAGCAATCTCGAAGACGCAGCACACCCCGGATCCAACCCGGGTGGCGCCGACGCCGTGGAGTGCACGGTGTGCCCCAACGAGGTACTCCTCTTTCGCTACTCGGCGCTCACCTTCAACAGCCACAGGATCCACTACGACCGCAGGCACTGCCTGGAAGCCGAGAAGTATCCGGGCCTTGTGGTGCATGGCCCGCTGCTTGCCACCATGATGGTGACGCTTGCCTGGTACCACGCGAAACGCCGCTTCCCGGCGCGCCTTGCATTTCGCGCGATGGCTCCGGTGTTCGACGGCGAGTCGATCCGCGTTCGCGCAAGCCTGGCCGAGCATCTCGACCCCGGATCGGCGCTCGGGGCTTTTGCGTCGGACCTCTATGCCAACTGCAGCGTGGTGCGCAGCGACGGCAGCGTGGCGATGACCGCCCAACTCGCCTGGTGAAACCACCCAGGCACCCTGACTGCAGGTTTCGCGGGCGCAAGCCCGGGTATCCCTTCGAGGAGCCAGACTCGGGATCCTGCCCGAGGCTTTGCCTTTACGGAGCGCTACCCTACTTGAAGAAGTCCTTCACGCGTTCGGTCCAGGATTTCTCTTTAGGACTGTGGCGCTCGTTATCGGCGAGGGAGCGGTCGAGTTCAACGAGAAGCTCGCGCTGGCGGTCGGTGAGCCGGACCGGCGTTTCGATCTCGATGTGCGCGTAGAGATCGCCGATCTCCTGCGACCGCACCCCCTTGATCCCCTTGCCCTTGAGTCGCAGCTTGCGCCCCGGCTGGGTACCTTCCGGCAGATCGATCTCCACGCTGCCATCGAGCGTGGGAACTTTCAGCCGACCGCCAAGCGTGGCCACGGTCATGCGCACCGGCACTGCCACATGCAGGTCATCCCCGTCGCGCTGAAAGACCGGGTGCTCGCGTACATGGATCTCCACATAGAGGTCGCCCGCCGGACCGCCATTCACCCCGGGCTCCCCGTTTCCGGTGGAGCGTATCCGCATGCCGTCGTCGATCCCGGCCGGGATCTTCACCTCGAGCGTCTTGGTGCGCTTTACCCGGCCCACGCCCTCGCAGGCGGCACAGGGGTGCGGAATCATCCTTCCAGTGCCATGGCAAGTGGGGCAGGTCTGCTGAATCGAGAAGAACCCCTGTTGGGCACGCACATTGCCTGAGCCACCGCAGGTGGTGCAACTCTCGGGCTTGGTGCCCGGTTTGGCGCCGGTTCCGGTGCAGGCCTCGCACTTCTCCCAGGAGGGCACACGGATCTCGGTGCCGAAGCCGCGTGCGGCCTGCTCCAGACTGATCTCCATCGAGTAGCGAAGATCCGCGCCCCGGTACACATTGCTGCGCCCGCCCCGCTGACCTCTGCCGCCAAAGATATCGCCGAAGATATCGCCGAAGACATCGGCAAAGTCGGCGTTGCCGCGCGCAAATCCCCCGGCCTGCGAGGGATCGAGCCCAGCGTGGCCGAGCCGGTCGTAGGTCTCGCGCTTTTGTGCATCCGACAGCACCGCGTAGGCCTCGTTGACTTCCTTGAACTTGTCCTCGGCAGCCTTGTCCCCCGGGTTACGGTCGGGGTGATACTTCATCGCAAGTTTGCGATAAGCCTTCTTGATGTCGTCTTCGCTACCGTTCTTGGCAACGCCGAGTACTTCGTAGTAGTCACGTTTGGCCATCGTGTCCCTCATCGCTGGGGCGGTTGCCACTCAGGGCGCCCTTGCGAGCATGCCTTTGCCGAACCGCCCACCGTCAAGTTCATCCGCGCTTGACTTCCTTGAAGTCCACATCCACCACGTCGTCATCCTTTTTCGCCCCGGCCGCACCACCTGCTGCACCGGCACTGGCTCCCGGCCCACCCGCTCCGCCCGGCGCACCTGGACCCGCGGGGCCGCCTGCAGCGCCTCCGGCCGCCGCTGCGGCCGCCTGCTGCGCTGCGGCCATCGCCTGCGCAAGCTTTTCCGACGCTTTCATCAAGGCCTCAACCTTGGCATCGATCTCGTCCTTGTCGTCGGATTTGATCGCCTTTTCGGCATCGGCAATCGCCGCCTCGATGCGCGCCTTCTCGGTGGACTCGAGCGTTGCGCCCTGCTCCTCGAGCGACTTCTTCACCGAGTGCACCATCGCATCGGCCTGGTTACGCGATTGCGCCAGGTCGACCCGCTTGCGATCCTCATCGGCATACGAGGCCGCGTCCTTCACCATCTTCTGCACCTCGGCTTCGGAGAGACCCGAATTGGCGCGGATCGTTACCTTGTTCTCCTTGCCGGTGTTCTTGTCCTTCGCAGACACATGAAGGATCCCATTGGCGTCGATGTCGAAGGTGACCTCGATCTGGGGCATGCCGCGCGGCGCCGCAGAGATCCCCTCCAGATTGAATTCGCCCAGCAACTTGTTGCCCGAAGCGATTTCGCGCTCACCCTGGAACACCTTGATCGTGACGGCTGGCTGGTTGTCTTCGGCCGTGGAAAAGACCTGCGAGTGCTTGGTGGGGATCGTGGTGTTGCGCTTGATCATTGCCGTCATCACGCCGCCGAGCGTTTCGATGCCGAGCGTGAGCGGCGTGACATCGAGCAGGAGCACGTCCTTGCGGTCGCCCGCCAGCACCGCGCCCTGGATCGCCGCGCCCACCGCCACAGCCTCATCGGGGTTGACGTCGCGTCGCGGATCGCGCGCAAAGAACTCCTTCACCTTCTCCTGCACCTTGGGCATGCGGGTCATGCCGCCCACCAGGATCACGTCGTGGATGTCGGCGGTCTTCACCCCGGCGTCCTTGAGTGCCTTGCGGCAGGGCTCGATGGTGCGCTCCACCAGATCCTCCACCAGCGACTCGAGCTTGGCACGCGTCATCTTCAGGTTGAGGTGCTTCGGGCCGCTCGCGTCGGCAGTGATGTAGGGCAGGTTCAGCTCGGTCTGCTGGCTCGACGAGAGTTCGATCTTGGCCTTCTCGGCCGACTCCTTGAGGCGTTGCAGCGCGAGCACATCCTTGGCAAGGTCAACCCCCTGATCCTTCCTGAACTCGCCAATGATGTAGTCGATGATCCGCTGGTCGAAGTCTTCGCCGCCCAGAAAGGTATCGCCGTTCGTGGACAGCACCTCGAACTGCTTTTCCCCGTCCACATCGGCGATCTCGATGATCGATACGTCGAAGGTGCCTCCGCCAAGGTCATACACCGCAATCTTGCGGTCGGCCCCTCCCGCCTTGTCGAGTCCAAACGCGAGCGCAGCCGCAGTGGGCTCGTTGATGATCCGCTTCACCTCGAGTCCCGCGATCCGGCCCGCATCCTTGGTGGCCTGGCGCTGACTGTCGTTGAAGTATGCGGGTACCGTGATCACTGCCTCGGTGACTTCCTCGCCCAGGTAGTCTTCGGCGGTTTTCTTCATCTTGCGCAGCACTTCGGCGGAAATCTGCGGCGGTGCGAGCCGATCATTTCGCACCTTCACCCATGCATCACCGTTGTCGGCCTTCACAATGCCGTAGGGCATCAGGTTGATGTCCTTTTGCACCGCCGATTCCTCGAACTTGCGGCCAATGAGGCGCTTGACCGCATACAGCGTGTTGCGCGGGTTTGTGACGGCCTGGCGCTTGGCCGAGGCGCCCACGAGGATCTCGCCGTCTTCCATGTAGGCCACGATCGAAGGCGTGGTGCGAGCGCCTTCGGCGTTCTCGATCACCTTCGCTGCGCCACCTTCAACCACCGAGACGCAGGAGTTGGTGGTGCCGAGATCAATACCGATGATTTTTGCCATGTGCTGGTTCCTTGCTGAGACGATCGGTTTTCACCACTGAAAACCTCTGGGATTGAAATGGTGACGACGTGCCGGATTCACAAGTTGCGGGGAGAGCACGCAGTCCGACAGGCGCACCCGCGAAGCCCTCGAATGCCGGTCGGAAGACGCCACGGATTGGCAGCCTCGACGGGATACGCCATCAGGCCTGCGCCACGGTAACGAGCGCCGGACGGATCACCCGGTCATGAATCAGGTAGCCCTTTTGCAGCACCGCCACCACATGATTCGGGGGTACTGGCGGGTGGACGGAGGTGCCCGGCACCATCGAGATCGCCTGGTGCTTCTTGGGGTCGAAACGCTCCCCAACCGGTTCGATCGTGACGAGCCTGTGGCGGGAGAAAGCGGT
>Ga0194124_10003089_pt1 | contig 17909 bp, 3 predicted proteins | sample TA2KigCas0mmetaG_FD_148605 | JGI IMG/M metagenome (GOLD analysis project Ga0194124, IMG submission 148605) | Freshwater microbial communities from Lake Tanganyika, Tanzania - TA2015031 Kigoma Deep Cast 0m | ecosystem: Environmental > Aquatic > Freshwater > Lake | place: Tanzania: Lake Tanganyika...
GAAACGCCGCCCTTCACCAGCGCCGCGCCGAGACGCGCGCCGAGGCGCTCAGCAGCCCCGTCCGCCTCTCCAAGGGCAACATCCTCATGGTGGGCCCCACCGGCGTGGGCAAGACCGCGCTCGCCGAGCGAATCGCGGAGCTGCTCGACGTGCCCTTCGTGGTCAAGGACGCCACCACCCTCACCGCCGCCGGCTACGTGGGCGAGGACGTCGAGAGCGTCATCAAGGCGCTCTGGGAGGCGGCGGACCGCGACGTGGAGCGCGCGGCGCGGGGCATCGTGGTGATCGACGAGATCGACAAGATCGCGCGCCGGGGCGCGAGCGGCAGCGCCGGGCGCGACGTGGGCGGCGAGGGCGTGCAGCAGGCGCTCCTCAAGCTCATCGAGAGCTCCCAGGTGACGATCCAGCCCGACGGGGGGCGCTCGCCGCGCGCGGAGCCCATACAGGTCGACACCACGCACATCCTGTTTATCTTCTGTGGCGCCTTCGTGGGCCTCGACAAGCTGATCCAGCAGCGCATGACCCCGGGCAGCATCGGCTTTGGCGCCCGCGAGCGCGCCGCGAGCGCCGACGCCGCCGCCCCCGCCCTCTCGCGCGCCGCCGGTAAGGACCTCCCCTACAACGACCTCATCCGGCACCTGCGCGCCGAGGACCTGCTCAAGTTTGGCATGATCCCTGAGTTCATGGGCCGCATGCCCGTCCTCGTGCACCTCGAGGAGCTCAGCGAGGACGCCATGGTGGAGGTGCTCTGGCGCCCCAAGAGCTCGCTCCTGCGCCAGTATGAGCGCCTGCTCTCCCTCAACCACATCACCCTCGAGGTCACCGACGGCGCCAAGCGCGCCGTGGTGCGCAAGGCGCTGAGGCGCAAGAGCGGCGCGCGCGGCCTGCGCTCGGTGATGGAGTCGCTCATGCTCGACGTCATGTACGAGCTGCCCGACCGCCCCGACGTCGCCCAGGTGCTGATCGACGAGGACTTCGTGGAGGGCAGGCGCCCCGCGCCCCTCCTCGTCGCCCGCGAGGCGGGCGCCTAGCGCGCCCCGTTAAAGCTCGACGCCACCGCGCTCAGCGCCAGCAGCCGCCGCCGGCAGGCGAAGTTCACGCTCCCCGCCGGGAAGGAGGGCGCCGCCAGCGGCGCCGCGGGCGCCCACGCCCCCACGCGCTCCTCGCCGTCGAGCGGCGGCGGCCCCTCGAGGCGCGCGTGCGGCGCGCGCTCCGATTCCCCCGCCGCGCGGTCGCACAGCACCTCGAGCGCCTCGTCCACCGTGGAGACGGGCCACAGCCAAAAGCGCCCCCCCGCCACCGCCTCGATCACCTCCTGGCGCAGCGCGAGGTCGCGCACGTTGGCGCGCGGAATCACCACCCCCTGCGCCCCCGTCAGCCCCTTGAGCTTGCAGAGCCGGAAGAACCCCTCCACCTTCTCGTTCACCCCCCCGATCGCCTGCACGCGCCCGCGAGAGTCGAGGGCGCCGGTCATCGCCACCCCCTGGTCCACGTAGGCCCCCGACAGCGCCGAGATGAGCGCCACCGCCTCGGCGAGGGAGGCGCTGTCGCCCTCCACCTCGTCGTGGAGCTGGTCAAAGATGAGCGTGGCGTGCAGCGCGCATACGGCGTCGGGCAGGTAGCGCGCGCGGAGGTAGGCGCTCAGCGTGAGCGCCCCCTTGTCGTGCAGGCGCCCCGACAGCTCCACCTCGCGCTCCACGCTCACCACCCCCGCCTCCCCCGGACTCACGCTCGCGCTGATGCGGCAGGGGTGCCCGCAGGCGTGGTCGCCAAAGTCGAGCACCGTGAGCCCGTTGGCGGCGCCCACCTCCCAGCCCGAGGGGCTGAGCTCGATCACCTCGTCGTCAAACATCTTAAAGAGCTGATCCTCCACCAGCTGGTGCCGCTCAAACCGCTGCTGCAGCGCCCGCCGCATGTGCGCCGCGCTCACCTCGGCGGCGCGCGCGCCGCCCTCCTCTTGCGCGTAGAAGGACGCCTCGCGCAGCACGTCGGTGAGCGTGCCGAGCTGCGTGGAGAGGCGGTCCTGGCGCCCCGAGAGGCGCGTGCCGAACTCCACCCACAGCCCCACCGCCGCGGCGCTGAAGGGCGGCAGCCCCTCCTCGCGCGCCACGCGGTCGGCGTGCGCCACGTAGAGCCCCACGCTCTCGGGGGCGTTGGGCAGCCCGTCGTCGAACTCCACCTTGATCTTAAAGACGCGCCCAAAGTCGTCATTGCTCACAAAGAGCGCCCTGTAGAGCTCGTCGTCGCCGATGGCGAGCACCTTGACGTCGAGCGGGATGGGGGTGGGCTTGAGCGGGCAGCCGCCCGAGGCGAACAGCTGGTCGGGGGACTGAATCTCGAGGGCGCGCGCGCGCAGCGCCCGCAGCAGGGCGCGCCACAGCGGCGCGTCGGTGGCCATGTCGTTGGCGTTCACCACCAGCACCCCGCCGTTGGCCTTGAGCAGCGAGCCGCCGCGGATGTCGCCGTAGTCGAGGTGCGGGTGCGTGTCGTCCCCGGAGCGCTCGATGGTGCCGAGCAGGTTGATGAGCGTGGGGCTCTGCTCAAAGATCACCGGCGGCTCCGCGGCGGCCTCGTGAATCAGGTTCACCTGCAGCACCCGCACGTCGCGCAGGTCGAGGGGCTCCTCCTTGGAGCTCTTGTATTCCTTGAGCTCCTCGAGGTGGTCCTCGATCCACTTGGCTAGCCCCTCCACCCAGGCGAACAGCGCGCTCGCCGGCTCGCCCTTGGCGTAGAAGGGAGTCAGGGACTGCGCGCTGTGGCGCAGGGCGGCGCTCATCTCGGCGACCTCCACCTCCGACAGCCGGCGCTTCGCCTCCCACTCCGCCGCCTGCGCCCGCTCCCACACCTGGTGCAGCTTGAGCTCAAGGGCCTCGTGGGCGGCGAGCACGCCGTCCACGTCGGGCGCCTTGAGCTTGCCGCGCTCCACCTCGAGCGTCCACTCGTCGATGTGCAGCGGCTTGCGGCGCCGCCCCACCACGATGGCCACCTCGATGGTCGCGAGGTCCTCGCCCCCCTTGACGAGCGTGAAGCCCGCCCCGGCGCACTCCCCCTGCAGCGCCTCGAGGTCGAGCTCGCGGCGCACCGCGAGGCGCTCCTCGAGCTGCCGCCGCGCCCGCTCCACGCGCTCCGAGGAGAGCGCGCCGTGCACCACCTCCGGCAGCAGCTCCACAAAGCGCGCCACCGCCCGCTTGAGCGCCCGCCCCTCCCCCGCCGGCAGCGTGAGCAGGTGGGGGCGGTCGGCGTCCTCAAAGTTGTTGACGTATACGAAATCATGGCGCGCGCGCTGCGGGCGCTTGATGTCGCGCAGCATCGCCTTGACGGTGGAGGTCTTGCCGGTGCTCGATGGCCCCGCCACGAAAATGTGGTAGCCCGGCCCCTCCATGCGGATGCCCAGCTGCAGCGACTCGAGCGCGCGCCCCTGCGTAAAGTAGAGCGCCTCGGCGGTGAGGGGGTCGGCGGGCGCCGGGGAGACGAGGGCGCCGCTGAGGGGGGCGCTGAGGGGGGCGCGCGGGCGCTCGCGCTCCACCACGCGGGCGCCCCGCGGGGGGCGGACGCGCCGGCGAGGGGAGGAATCGGGCGCGGCTTCGGGCGCGGGCGCTGATTCGGGCGCTGATTCCTGCTCAGCCCCCTCCTCCGCCGCCGGGGCGGTGACCGAGGTCTCCCCCGCCCGCGCGGCCCGCAGCGCCTCGATCAGCGCCGCGTCGCAGCGCCAGCGCAGCTGATCTGCGCGCAGGGGGGCGTATTCCGCTCTCTTCAATGTGGCTCTCTTTTCCTGTGGTTGTGCTTTGGTCATCGACTCTGTAGCATAGCGCACCTGTCTGAGAAGCGCCACCGCGGCCCCACGCTGAGGGAGAACCCATGTCCCACGATCCGTCCTCACACGACTGGCCCCAGAATATCCAGAGCATGACTCCCCAAGAGATCGACGCGCGCGAGCGGGCCTTTGAGGAGGCGGAGCAGTGGGCGCCGTGGGTGGATTTTACTCGCGCGCTCGCGCAGTCGCAGCCCGACCCCGAGCAGGGGCGCGCCGCGTGGCGCCGCCTCGTTAAGCGCTTTGAGGCGCGGGCGGAGGCGGCGCGCGAGGGCAACCCGCTCTTGTCGTCGGACCTCTTGTTCTTGTGTGGCGAGGTGTGGGCGCGCGAGCTCGCGCGCGACGACATGGCGATGAAGGCTTACGTGAGCGCCTACAAGATCGACGCCGAGAACTACGACGCGCTCAAGGCCGCGCGCGTCCTCTACGAGAAGCACGGCGAGTGGACCCTCGCCTTGCAGCTCTGCGCCCTCGAGCTCGAGCTCGTGGAGGACCCCGGCGAGAAGGCGGCGCTGCTGCTGCGCATGGCGGAGATCTCCGCCGACCGACTCGGCAAGCAGGACGACGCTGTGCGCTGCGTGCGCGAGGCGGCTAAGCTCATCTCGGGCTTTAAGACCCCTGAGCGCTACCAGCGCCTCCTCAGCGACGTGGAGAGCAGCCAGCGCGAGCAGCTCGCCAAGCTCCTCGATGAGGCCACCACCTCCAAGAACCCCCGCCACCAGGCGCGTCGCTACCACGAGGCGGCGGACCTCCTGATGACCCTCGACCCGCAGGACGCGCGCGTGGAGGAGTGGCTGCTCGAGAGCCTCAAGATCGACGACCGCAACGACCCCGCCAAGGCCACCCTGCAGACCTTCTATCAGCTCAACGAGCGCTGGGAGGCGCTCTCGGCGTTCCTCATCAAGCGCCTCGACGCCACGCAGCGCCGCTCGGACCGCATCGACATCCTCAAGACGCTCGCCTACGTCAACGAGCACGCCCTGCGCGATGAGCGCGAGAGCGTCAAGTGGCACCGCGAGGTGCTCTCGCTCAACCCCATCGAGGACGCCTCCATCGACTTCTGTGTGCGTTACTACAACGACCACCAGGAGTGGCAAGAGCTGGTGAGCGTCTACGACTCCGCCCTCCGCATGCGCCGCCGCGGGGAGGACGAGGGCGACATGCTCTTCCAGATCGCCATGATCCTGTGGCGCAAGATGACCGACTACGCAGAGGCGGAGAAGTACTTTAAGCGCATCAAGCTCAATGACCCCCGCAACCCGCTGATGCTCAATTTTTACGTGGACTTCTACCGCCAGCAGGAGGACTGGCGCCGCCTCCTCACCGCCCTGCTCACCAAGCAGGGCGCCGTGGACGACGTGGCGGAGAAGGTGGCGATCGGGGTGGAGATGGCGGAGCTGGCCGAGGTGCAGCTCGAGAGCCGCGACCGCGCCATCGAGCAGTGGCGCGCGGTCCTCAAGATCGACCCCTCCTACGCCCCGGCGCACGAGGCGCTCGTGCGCCTCTATGAGGAGAGCGGCAAGTGGAGCGCGCTGATCGAGCTGATCAAGGAGCAGCTCGACGCGCTCCCAGAGGACGACGTGCCCGGGCGCGTGGCCTGCCTGCGCCGCCTCGTGGGGGTGTACGCCGAGCGCATGCGCCAGCCGGTGATGGTCACCAACACCCACCTGCAGATTCTCGACCTCGACCCCAACGACGAGCGCGCGCTCGCCGCCCTCGAGGACATCTACCGCGCCTCGTCGCACTGGGCTGATCTCGCGGAGATGGTGGAGCGCCGAGCGGCGCTGCTGGCGGGGCGCGGGGACCGCGAGGCGCTGCGCGACCGCTACCGCGACCTCGCGGAGCTCAACCGCGACCGCCTGCACCGCCCCGACCAGGCGATCCACTTCTATGAGGAGATGCTCGACCTCCACGAGGCCCTCGACGCCATCGAGCCCCTCGTCGACCTCTACCTCTCCGCCAAGGACTGGGACCGCCTCTTTAAGACCTACCAGCGCAAGCTCCCGCGCGTGAGCGACGACGCCCTGCCCGCCCTGTGGGTGAGCATGGCGCGCCTCGCCGACGAGCACCTCAACGCCTACGCCGACGCCATCTCGCTGTGGTCGCAGGTGATGGCGCGCGAGCCCGCCCGCGAGGACGCCCGGGAGGCGCTCGCCGCGCTCTACCCCAAGGAGGCGCGCTGGGGCGACCTCGCGGCGCACTTTGAGCGCTGTGAGGAGTCGCTGGCCGCCCGGGGGGCGCCCGTGGCGCAGCGCCTCGGGTGGCTCAAGCGCCGCGCGGAGCTCCTCGCCGATCAGCTCGATGACCCCGACGCCTCGTCGGCGGCGTGGTGGCGCGTGGTGGAGCTCGCGCCGTCGGACGCCGACGCGGAGGCGTTCCTGCGCGGCTTGTACCTCGAGCGCCGCGACTGGGCGAGCCTCGAGCGCGTGTATGAGGCGCGGGGCGACTGGGAGGGCTTTGTGCGTCAGCTCACCGCCCTCACCCTCGCCCTCGACGACGCCGCCGACCGCGTGGCGGTCTACCGCGTGGCGGCGCGCGTGAGCTTTGAGCGCCTGCGCGACGACGAGCGCGGCGTGGAGGCGCTCGAGGCGATCCTGCGCGAGGCGCCGCGGGACGTGGACGCCGCCCTCGCCCTCGCGCCCTTCTATCGCGCGCAGGAGCGCTGGGCGCAGCTCGACGAGGCGCTCGCCGTCGCCTATGACCAGAGCCTCACGCCGAGCGCCGCGCTCCTGCGCGACCTCGCGCAGGTCAACGAGGAGCACCTCGGGCGCGTCCCCGAGGCCTTCGCCTACCTCGCCCGCGGCCTGCAGCTCTACCCGGAGGACGGCGCGTGGCTGCGCGAGGCGCGCCGCGTGGCCGCCGCCACCCGCGCCGCCCTGCGCGCCCTCGGGGACGGCGAGGCGCCGAGCGCGGAGGAGGGGGCGCTGGTCTCCACCCTCGAGGCGCTCGTCAACGAGCGCCGCGACCTCGTGGAGGAGGCCGACGAGCAGGGCGAGACGCCCACGCACCGCTTCCTGTGGGCGCTCGCCGAGCTCTACCGCGACGCGGTGGGCGACGCCGAGGAGGCGATCAACCACCTCGAGCGCCTCCGCGCGGCGCAGGGCGACTCGCTGCGCGTGCTCGCCCCCCTCGCGGCGCTCTACGAGGCGCAGGGGGAGTGGCGGCGCCTCTTGTCGGTGCTGATGTCGCAGCTCGAGCTGGCGGGCGACGCGGCGGAGCGGCAGCGCATCTACGCCTGCATCGGCGCCGTGTATGAGCAGCAGCTCGGGGAGTTCGACGACGCCGAGGAGGCGTACCGCAGCCTGCTGGCGCTCAACGAGGAGAGCCTGGTGGCGCTTCGCGGCCTGCAGCGCATCGCCGAGCGCCGCGGGGACCAGGCGGGGCTCGCCGACCTCATCGACGCCGAGCTCAAGCTGTGTCGCTCGCCGGCCGACCTCGCCAACCTGCACTTCCGCCTCGGCGAGATCGCCCTCGCCGCCAGCGGGGAGGCCGCCGCCCTGCCGCAGTTCGCCGCGGCGCTCTCGCAGGAGCCCCTGCACGAGCCGAGCGCGCGCGCCCTCGAGGCGCTCGTGCGCGGCGGCGAGCGGGGCGACGTCGCCCTCGCGGCGCAGGCGGCGGCGCTCATCGAGCCGTTCTGCCGCGCGCGGGAGGAGTGGGCGCTGCTGGCGCTCGTGCTCGGCGCGCTCACCCGCCCCGAGGGGGAGGCCGGCGCGCGCCGCGTGGCGCTCCTCACCGAGCTCGCCGCGCTCCACGAGGACCGCCTCGGCGACCTCCGCGCCGCCTTTGACGTGCACCTCGAGCTCCTCAGCGCCACCCCGGAGGACGAGGCGACGGTGTCGACGCTTGAGCGCCTCGCCGACGCCCTCGACGCCTGGGGGGACCTCGCGGGGCGCTGGGCGCGCCTGTCGTACGGCGGCGACCTCGCCGCTGACGCCCCCGCCGAGGCGCGCTGGCCGGGCGCCATGAGCCGCCGCCTCGCGCGCGCGCAAGAGGCGCACCTCGGCGACCTCCGCGCCGCCCGCGAGACGCTCGAGGCCGCCTGCGCCGCTGAGGGCGACAGCCTTGAGCTGATCGCGCACCTCGACCGCCTCAACGCCGCCCTCTCCGACTGGCACGCGCTCGTGGACGCGCGCGAGCGTCAGCTCAAGCTCCTCACGGCCCCCGCCGAGCGCCTCGAGGTGCTCTTTGGCGTGGCGCAGGTGTGGGAGGAGGTCATCTCGTCGCCGGGGGACGCCGTGGACGTGTACCGCCGCGCCCTCGCCGAGGACCCGCGCAGCGCTGAGGCGTTCGCCGCCCTCGATCGCCTCCTGCGGGCGCAGGACCGCGCCGAGGACCTCGCGGAGCTGCTGAGCGCCCGCCTCGCGCTCATCGACGGCGAGGAGGCGCAGCGCGTGGGGCTGCAGCTCGCCATGACCCTGTGGAGCAAGCTCAACGACCCCGACGGCGCCCTCTCGCGCCTCGCCGAGGTCCTCGCGCGCGGCCCACAGGAGGAGGCGCTGCACGCCGTGGAGCGCATGCTCACCACCTACCCCGACGGCTCCGAGGAGTCGCGCGCCCTCCGCCGCCGCGGCTGTGACCTGCTCGAGCCCCTCTACGAGGCGGCCGGGGACGCGCGCGGCGCGCTCCGCCTCCTCGAGGTGCGCCTCGAGGACGAGGAGGCGCCCGCGGCGCGCGTGGCGCTCCACACCCAGATCGCCGCGCGCCTCGAGGCCGCCGGCCCCGCCGGGCAGGGCCCCGCGCCGGACCTGGCCTTTGAGCGCTACGGGCGCGCCTTTGGCGAGGACTTTGGGAGCGCGCCCCTCCTCGCGGAGCTCACGCGCCTCGCCGAGCCCCTCGGCGCGTGGGCGTCGCTGGCGGCGCTGGTGCGCCGCGGCGTGGAGGGCGAGGCCGCCCTCGGCGTGGACCCCGCCGTGCGGATGTCGATGCTGCGCCTCGCCGCGCGCCTCTACGAGGAGCGCCTCGCGAGCCTCTCGGACGCCGTGCACTTCCATCGCCTCGCCCTCGCCGAGGAGCCCGAGGACGCCTCGGCGCTCGCGGAGCTCGCCCGCCTCTACGCCCTCACCGAGGACCACAAGGCGCTCGCCGAGATTCTGGCGCGCCAGTGGGACGCAGCCGGCGACGACCTCGGGGCGGCGGCGGGCTACGCCTTCGCCCTCGGCGCGCTCTACGAGGAGCAGCTCAAGGACGCCGCGCGCGCCGTGGACACCTACCAGCGCATCCGCCTCGACGTGGCGCCCGCCGACCCGCGCGCCTACGAGGCGCTCGAGCGCCTGTTTATGCAGCAGGGTGACTTTGAGCGCCTCGTGGAGGTGTACATGGACGAGGTGGCGCACCTCGCCGCGCTCGCCGACAAGCAGGACCGCCTCTACAAGGCCGCGGTGGTCTACGAGGAGCACCTCGACAACCCCGACGAGGCGGTGGCGGCGCTCGCCGCCGCCCTCGCCCTCGACCCGGCGGACGCGCACGCGCTCTCGGAGCAGGAGCGGCTCTACGAGTCGCTCGGGCGCTTTGACGATCAGCTCGAGGCGCTGGCGCGCCGGCGGGCGCTCGCCGCCGAGCAGGGCGCGCGCGACGCCCTCGACCTGCGGCGCGCGCACGTGCTCAAGGACAAGCTGCAGGACTTCACCGGCGCGCTCGCCGCGCTGCGCGAGGTGCTCGCCCACCAGCCCTCGTCGGCGGCGGCGCTGGCGGCGGTGGAGAGCCTGCTCGAGGCGCCAGAGGTGCGCCTCGCCGCCGCTGAGCTGCTCGCGCCGCTCTATGAGGCGGCGGGGGAGTGGGAGCGCTTTGTGCGCGTGCTCCACGACACCCTCGAGGAGCGCGCCGATTTTGACGAGCGCGTCGCCACCCTGCGCCGCGTGGCCGCCGCCGAGGAGGAGCGCCTCGGGCAGCCCCGCGCAGCCTTTGGTTCGCTGTCGCTGGCGTACCGCCTGAGCCAGGCGGACGAGGAGATCGAGCGCGCGCTCGAGCGGCTGGCGGCGCAGGTGGGGGCGGACGCGGACCTGGTGGCGCTCATGCAGGACGTGGTGGGGGAGGCGCCCGAGCGCGAGGTGGCGGCGCGCGCCAAGCTGGCGCAGATCGCCGAGGAGCGCCTCGGCGACCTGCCGCTGGCGATCTCGGCGCACCGCGAGATCCTCCACCAGGAGCCCTCCAACATGACCTCGCTGCTCGCCCTCGAGCGCCTCCTCACGGCCACGGGCGACTACGCGGCGCTCGTGGAGGCGCTCGAGCAGCGCCTCGACGCCACGGAGGGCGCCGAGGGGCGCGCGGCGCTCTTTGCGCAGATCGCGCAGACGCAGGAGGAGCGCCTCGGCGCGCCGGCGGTGGCGATCGAGGTGTGGCGCCGACAGCTCGAGGAGGCGGAGGGGCACGCGCGCGCCCTCGGGGAGCTCGAGCGCCTCCTGATGGCGATGGGGTCGTTCGCGGAGCTCGCCGCGCACTACGAGGTGTGGGCGGAGCGGTGCGCGTCGGTGGACGAGCGCCCGCGCGTCAAGACGCAGCTCGCGCTCGTCTATGAGCTCGAGCTCAAGGACGGCGTGTCGGCGGTGGAGATATACCGCGAGGTCCTAGAGCTGTCGCCGGGCTTCCCGATGGCGGTGGAGAATCTGGCGGCCCTCTTTGGGGAGGAGGCGCGCGCGCAGGAGATCGGCGCCGACCGCCTCGTGATCGCGGAGCTGCTCGAGCCGCTCTATCGCGCGCAGGATGACGCGGCGGGCCTCGTGCGCGCCCTGGCGGTCAGGCAGGAGGCGGAGGCGGACATCGAGGGGCGCGCGGCGCTCTTGATCGAGATGGCCACCCTGCAGGAGGGGCGCCTCGGCGACCGCGCCGCCGCCCTCGAGTCGCGCCTGTTGGCGCTGCGCGTCACCCCCGAGCGCCACGACAACCGGCTCGCCCTGCAGGCGCTGGCGCACGCCACGCGCTCCTATGAGTCGCTCGCGCGCGGCCTAGAGGAGGCGGCGGCGGAGACGCTCGACGCGGCGCTCAAGGGGGCGCTGCTCTTGGAGCTCGGCAAGGTCTATGAGTCGTTCCTTGAGCGCCTCGACCTCGCCGGGGAGCGCTATCAGGAAATCTTGACGCACCTGCCTGGGGACGCGGAGGCGATTCGCGCCCTCGAGGCGCTCTACGCGCGCCAGCACCGCTTTCAGGACCTCGTGGACCTGTACCTGCGCCTCGCCGACGAGGCGGAGGGCGACGAGGAGCGCGTGCGCCGCTACTTCCAGGCGTGCAACACCCTTCAGAATCTCGACGCGGCGGAGCAGCTCATCGCCACGTACCGCAAGATCATCGAGGTGGATGAGGGCAACGCGCGCGCCTTTGACGAGCTCGAGCGGCTCTTTAAGCTGACGGACCAGTGGCGCGAGCTGTCGGAGCTGCTCGTGGAGCGCGTCGCGCGGCAGCAGGAGGCGGGGGCGCGGGCGCGCCTGCGCGACCAGCTCGCGCGGGTGTATGAGGAGCACATCGGCGATGTTGACGAGGCGATCGAGTGCTGGCGCCTGATCGTGGAGGGCGAGGACCCCTCGTTCGCGCCCGCCTACGCCGCCCTCGAGCGCCTCGCCGCCGGCTGGCGCGGGCGGGGGGCGGCGGAGCCGCGCCGCCAGCTGATCGCGGAGCTGCTCGCGCCGCTCTATCGCGAGCGCGCGCTGTGGACGGAGTGGCTGCAGACGCAGGACGACCTCGTGGAGTTTGACTTTGACCCCACCGCCAAGGCGGAGCGGCTCTTGGAGGTGGCGCGTGTCTATGAGGAGGAGCTCAAGGAGCCCACGGTGGCGCTGTCGTCGCTAGCGCGCGCGTTCGCGCTCCACTTCGGCGACGAGCGCCTGCAGGCGCAGGTGGACCGCCTCGCCGCGCAGGTGGGCGCCTGGCTCGACCTCACGCGCATCTACACGCAGGGGATCGAGACCTACCCCGACGCCGACATGGCGCTCTCGCTGTGGCTCAAGGTGGCGCGCGCCCGCGAGCGGCACCTCGCGGACCCGCAGGGGGCCGTGGAGGCCTACCAGAGCGCCCGCGCCCTCGACCCGCTAGCGCGCGAGCCCCTCAGCGAGCTCGAGCGACTCTTTGAGCAGCTCGAGCGCTATGAGGACCTCGTGGAGGTGCTGAGGGCGGAGGCGAGCGTGGCGGACGAGCTAGACGAGAAGAAGCGCTTCTTGTTCCGCTGCGGCGCGCTGCTCTGCGGCGCCCTCGCCCGCCCCGCGGACGCCGTGGAGGTGTATCGTCAGGTGCTCATGGAGGACCCGGAGGACGCGCGCGCGGCGCAGGCGCTCGAGCGCCTCTTTAAGGAGGCGGCGCGCTGGGAGGACCTCGTGCGCCTGCTGCAGGACCGCCTCGCCTACATCAGCGACGAGCAGGCGCAGCGCGCCACGCACCACGAGGTGGGGCGCGTGCTCGCCGACGAGCTCGGGCGGGTGGAGGAGGCGATGGGGAGCTGGCGCCAGGCGCTCGACCTCGACCCCCTCGACCCCGTGGCGCTGGCGCGCCTCAAGGGGGCGCTCGCCGCCGCGAGGCGCTGGGTGGAGCTGCTCTCGCTCCTCGAGGACGAGCGCGGGCACTACGAGGACGACGCGGCGCAGGCCGTGGCGCTCGACGCGCACATGGCCGACCTGCACGGGGAGCACCTCGGCGACGTGGCGCGCGCCATCGAGCTGCACCGCGCGGTGCTCGAGCGCGACGCGGCGCACGCCGAGGCGCGCGCCGCCCTCGAGCGCTTTATGGGCGCGCCGCAGACGCGCCTCGAGGCGGCGGAGGCGCTGAGCGCCCACTACGCGGCGGTGGAGGACCACGGCGCGCTCGCGCGCGTCTATGAGGCGCAGCTGCTGTCGCTGCTCGACCCCGCGGAGCGCGTGGCCACCTTCAAGCGCCTCGGGGCGCTCCTGCGCGGTCCGCTCGCGCAGCCCCGCCGCGCCTTTGACGCCTACGCCAGCGCGCTGCGCGAGGACCTCGACGACGCGGTGGCGCTCGAGGCGCTGCAGGCGCTCAGCGGCGAGCTGTCGCTCTTTGAGGAGATGGCGGCGGTCTACGGGGAGGTGGCGGCGCGCGACCCGCACCACGAGGTGTCGCTGCGCCTGCTGCGCGCGCGCGCCAAGCTGTGCGCGCACCGCCTCGGCCGCCCCGCCGACGCCATCGAGTCGTGGCGCGCGGTGCGCGCCGCCGAGCCCGAGGACGATGAGGCGCTCAAGGCGCTCACCCACCTCTTTGAGCAGGAGGGGCGCCCGCTCGACCTCATCGAGGTGCTCCAGGCGCGCGTAGAGCTCGAGCCCAACAACACCAAGCTCCGCGTGCAGCTCGGGCACCTGCTGAGCGGCCCGGGCGCCGACCTGGCGGCGGCGATCGAGCAGTGGCGCCTGGTGCTCCTCGATTTCCCCGAGGTGCGCGAGGCGCAGGAGGCCCTCGAGGCGCACTTTGGCGCCACGGCGCACCTCGAGGAGCTGGCGAGTCTGCTCGAGCCCATCTATCGCGACCAGGGGCGCTGGGATCGCCTCGTGGCGCTCAACGACGCGCTGCTGAGTCAGGGGGGGGTGACCGACCGCTTCCGCGCGCAGGAGCTGTGGGAGGAGTCGGGGGCGGTCTACGAGGAGCGCCTCGGGGACGCGCCGCGGGCGCTCTCGTGCCTCCTCCGCGCCTTTGAGCTCAACCCCATGGATTCCGACCTGCGCCCGCGCCTGCTGCGGTTGGTGGACGCGCAGGGAGCGTGGGCGGCGGCGCGCCCCACGCTCGAGGCCGCGCTGCCGCAGGTGAGCGACCCCGAGCTGCTGCTCGGCGACACGCTGCGCCTGGCGAGCTGGGCGGAGACGCACGACGGCGACGCGGTAGCGGCGGCGGCGTGGTACCGCGAGGCGCTCCGCACGGACCCGCAGAGCGACGTGGCGCTCAGCGCCCTCGAGCGCCTCTACCGCGCCGCCGGGGACGGCGAGCGCCTCGCGGGGGTGCTGCGCGCCCGCGTGGACGCCGCCGACGACGACGCCGCGCGCGCCGCGGGCCTGCGCGCGCTCGCCGAGGTGCAGTGGCGTCAGCTCGGGCGCGCCGAGGACGCCGCGCGCGCCTACGAGGAGCTGCTGGCGCTCAACGACGCCGACGCGGGCGCCTACGCCGCCCTCGATGAGGTGCTGCGGGCGCGGGGGGACCGCGCGGGGCTGATCGACCTCGCGGAGCGGGCGGTGGAGGGGCTGTCGCTCGAGGGCGCGGCGGCGGCGGCGCGCCTCGGCGCCGCCGGGGCGCTGGCGCGGGAGGGCGGCGACGCCGCGCGCGCCGTGGACCTCTATCGCCGCGCCCTCGACGCCCACGCGGGGGACGAGGGGGCGGAGGGCGCCCTCGAGGCGCTCCTGCCGGCGGTGGGCGACTGGGACGCGCTGCGCGAGCTCAAGGACGCCCGCCTGGCGCGCGCGAGCGGCGAGGGGGCGGTGGCGCTGGCCCTCGAGCTCGCGGCGCTGTGCCAGGACCGCCTCGGCATGCCCGACGACGCGCTCGGCTACTACAGGCGCGTGCTCAAGGCGGCGCCGGGGCACGAGGGGGCGTTTGAGCGGGCGAGCGCGGTGCTCCGCGAGCAGATGCGCTGGGCGGAGCTGTGCGACCTCGCCGAGGGCTACCTGGCCGCCGCGGAGGGGCTGAGCGACGCGCGCCGCGAGGCGCTGTCGCTCGACGTGGCGCGCCTCGCCACCGAGGACGGGGACGCCGCGCGCGCCATCCGGCACCTCAACGCCGTCCTCAGCCTCACGCCCACCCACGCCGAGGCGCTCACGGCCCTCGCGCGCCTCTACGAGTCGGAGGAGAAGTGGGAGGAGGCCGCCGCCACCCTCAAGCGCGCCCTCGAGCACGCGGCGCCCGGCGCGCAGCGCGGGGAGGCGTGGCGCCGCCTCGGCGTGATCTACCTGCAGCAGCTCGGGGAGGCGGAGGAGGCCAAGGCGGCGCTCCGCCGCGCCCTCGACGAGGCGGAGGACGCCGCCACCCTCGACGCCCTCGCGCAGCTGGCGCGCGAGGAGGGGGACGACGCCGCGCTCCTCAGCTACCTCCGCCGCAAGGCGCCGCTGGCGCAGGGGGCGGAGCGCCTCCGGGCGCTGGTGGAGGTGGCCCGCCTCGCGCGCCAGGCGGGGGACGCCGCCACGCAGCTGAGCGCCCTCGAGGCCGCCTACGCCGAGGCGCCGCAGGACGCCAAGGTGGTGGAGCCCCTCGTGGAGCTCTACATCGAGGCGGGGCGCCTCGGCGAGGCGGAGCCGCTCGTGGCGCGCCTAGTGTCGCAGTTCGAGGCAGCGCGCCAGGCCAAGCCCCTCAGCCGCGCCCTGTTCCGCCTCGGGCAGCTCGCCGAGGCGCGCGGCGACCTCGCCGGGGCGCAGGGGGCGTTTGAGCGCGCGCGGGCGGCGGACGCCACGTTCGCCTCCAACCTCGTGGCGCTGAGCCGCGTGCTGGTGGCGCGCGAGGAGTGGGGCCCCGCCAAGGACGTCCTGCGCGCGCTGCTCTTGCAGCGCCAGGTGACGGACGCGGAGCGCGTGGAGATCTTTTACCTCAACGGGCTGGCCCGCCTGAGCGAGGGGGACGAGCGCAAGGCCAAGGAGATGTTCGAGCGCGCCCTGTCGGTGGACGCCGCCCACGCGCTGAGTCGGGAGCGGCTGGCGCGCCTGGGGTGAGCCTCACGGCGCGCGGCGGGCGAGCTCCTCGTAGACGCGCAGGGCGAAGCGCCCGGCGGGGTGGGCGCGGTAGCGGGCGACCTCGGCGAGGAGGGCGGCGGGGAGGGCGTCGTCGGGGGGCAGGCGCGCGCCGTAGCCGGGGGCGAGGAGGACGGGGGCGGCGAGGGTGGCGAAGGTGAGGTCGGCGGCGGTGAGGAGGCGCCCCACCAGGCGCTCGCCGCCGCCGGCGGGGTTGGCGGCGAGGGCGGCGGCGACCTCGTCAAAGCAGGCGTCTACGCGCTCGCGCGAGCGCGCCGCCCCCGCCGCGTCGATGCGCATCGTCTTGCGCATCACCCAGCGAATCAGCGGCCAGCCCAGGCGCGCCCACCGCCGCTCGCGCTCCGGGGCGCCGTCGATGACGCACTCGAGGGAGGCGGCGCGCGGGAGGGGCAGGAGGTGGAAGTAGGCGAAACGCCGCGTGTGGGGGCCCAGCTCGCGCCCGAGGCGCGCCTCCCACGCCCGCGCCGCCGCGCGCTCCTCGGGGCTCAGCGCCCCGCCGCCGTAGGGGCGCCACGCCGCCTCGGGGCGCTCCTCGAGCCACGCGAGAATCTCCTCGGAGTCCTTGAGCACGGCGTCTGGCGTGACGAGGACGGGGGTGCTCCGCGCTCCGCCGGCGCGCCGGACGGCGGGGGCGTGGAACAGGGGCGCGTGCGCCTCTTGGGTGAAGGGGACGCCGGCGAGCTTGAGCGCCCAGCGCGCCTTCTCGCAGTAGTGGGAGGGGGGGATGATGATGAGGCGGTTGGGGGGAACGGGGGGCACGGGGGACTCCGATTCGGCCGAGCGGACGAGCGGGCGGGCGGGCGGGCGAGGGGCTGCCCCCTCAGCCTAGCCAGTCTAGCGCAAGCGCGCGCCCACCGCGCGACATCAGGGCAGCCTCAGCGCCGAATCACCCTCGACCAGTCCACGCCCCCGTCGCCGTCCACAAACTCCACGAGCACCTCATCGCGCCGAAACTCCATAAAGAGGAATCCCACCTCGGTGTCGTCCTCAAAGGCGACGTCGTTGCCGCGCCCCACGAGTCTCGTGAGCTTGGCGCCGGCGCCGCTCACGGCGAAGTGGGTGTCGCAGGGGGTGGTGCCCTGCCCCTCGGGGAGGTTGGGGGTGAGGGGCACCGACTCGAGCCACTGGCGGTTGTGGTCGTGCCCCGAGAGGAAGAAGTCCACCTGCCCGCACACATACTCGTCCACCCACCGCCGCAGCCCGCCGCCAAAGATGTCGATGTCGAGGGGAATCCCCTCGTAGGCGCCGGCGTTGCCGTGCCGACCGTTGGAGCGGTAGGGGTGGTGCCCAAAGACGAGCGTCCAGGGGGCGGCGGTGCGGGCGAGGGCGTCGCGAATCATCTGGCCCTGCGGGGCGTAGAGGTCGGCGGGGATGCCGTAGGCGAGGGGGTTGGTGTGCACCGACATGAGGTGGACGTTGCCGAGCTCGAGGTCCCACCACTCGCTGGGGTAGTAGAACCACTCGTGAGCGCGCGCGTAGGAGACGTAGTGCTGCACCTGCGCGCTGTTGAGTCCCGCGCCGCCGAGGTCGTGGTTGCCCAGCGAGGCGTAGATGGGCAGGCGGGGGCGCGCGTCGGGCTCCCCCTCGGCGGGGGGGGCGCCGCGCTTGAGCTGAGCGTAGGGGAGGTCGATCTTGGTGGTGAGCTGCTCGTCCATAGCGCTCTGCGGGCCCGTGTCATAGATGTTGTCGCCGAGCATCAGGAAGCCGTCGCAGCCCCCCGCGCGGTCGCAGCGCGCCTGCGCCGCCGCCGCCACCCTGTACTGCGCCTCGTTGGCCTCCCCCGTGTCGCCCATGGCGATCAGGCGCGTCACGCGGCAGGCGGCGGCGCCGAGGTCATCGCAGGTGAGCAGGCGGCGCTCGTCGCAGCGCAGCGCGCCGCACTCGCCGCAGGGGTCGCCGGGGGCGCCCGTGAGCGGGTTGCAGCCGCCGCAGGCGTTGAGCGCCTCCTCGGCGCACACCACGCCGTCGAGGCCGCCGCACGCCCACTGGCCGCAGCCGTTGCAGGGGGCGCCGAGCGCCTCGGGGAGCGGCAGGCAGCCACCGCAGGCGTTCTGCGGGATGGGCGCCTGGCAGGTCATCGCCTCCTCGCCGTCGCACACCCACACGCCCCCGCCGCACTCGCCGCAGGGGTCGCCGATGGCCTGCGCGAGGGGGGCGCAGCCGCCGCAGGCGTTGGCCGCCCCCTCGCCGAGGCAGGCGAGGGTCGCGCCGTCGCAGGCGACGCGCCCGCCGCAGCCGCAGGGGCTCCCCAGCGCCACGCTGCTCGCGCTGCAGCCGCCGCAGGGGTCGGTGACGCCCTCGTCGACTCGCCCGTCGCAGTCGTCGTCGCGCCCGTCGCACCGCTCAGGGGCGCACGCGGCGCCCGCCGCGCCCGCCGCGGGGGGCGGGGGCTGGGGGGGGGCGGGCGCGGCCTCCTCCGAGGGGGCGCCGGGGGCGGCGGCGGG
>Ga0194124_10003092_pt1 | contig 17905 bp, 17 predicted proteins | sample TA2KigCas0mmetaG_FD_148605 | JGI IMG/M metagenome (GOLD analysis project Ga0194124, IMG submission 148605) | Freshwater microbial communities from Lake Tanganyika, Tanzania - TA2015031 Kigoma Deep Cast 0m | ecosystem: Environmental > Aquatic > Freshwater > Lake | place: Tanzania: Lake...
AGTTGGATGCGCGAAAAATACCGCGCCTATGGGGAGTTTCTGCGCGAAAGGCTGGCACTGGCTTCGACCATTACCTCGGCCGATTACATCCAGGCGCAGCGCCGCCGGCGTGAATTGTGCGAAGCCGTTGCCGCCGCCATGCGCGATTGCGATCTGCTGGTGACCGCAGCGCAACCAGGTGAAGCGCGGCCCATTCATCAAATGACGAAATGGGCGTCTTTTGAGGTGCCAACTTTCACCATGCCCTTCAATGTCACCGGCCAGCCGGCGCTGACCGTTTGCACCGGCTTTGGTGCGGGCGGCATGCCGGTGGGCGCGCAGATTGTGGGGCGGCCATTTGAGGATGCAACCGTGCTCCGCGCCGGCCAGGCTTATGAATTGGCGGCGGGGTGGCGCGCGAAGCGGCCCGCGATGGCGGCGTAATGCCAAGGGCGATCAAGGGCGCGCGAGAGTGTCACGCGCCCCTTTCGCCCGCCAATAGCGCGCGCTTGCGCCCAACACCCCAGCGATAGCCGGTCACGTCACCATCCTTGCCAATCACGCGGTGGCAGGGCACGGCGAGTGAGACCGGGTTTTGCGCGCAAGCCCGCGCCACCGCGCGGGTTGCTTTCGGCTCCCCCATCGCGGCGGCGAGCGCGCTGTAGGTCGTGGTGCTTCCAAGCGGAATGCCGCGCAAAGCTTCCCAAACGCGGCGCTGAAAAATCGTGCCGCGCAAATCCAAGGGTAGGTCAAAGGCAGCGCGTGGTTCAGCGATGAAGGCGATGGCGCGTTTGGCGAATTCGCTGATCTCTGCTGGCGCGGCTTCAATCCGCGCCTTTGGAAACCGTGCGCGCAAATCGCCTTCCAGCGCATCGCGGGTTTCGCCAAAACCAAGAAAGCACACGCCCTGATCGGTCGCACCAAGCAACAGGGGGCCGAAGGCGCTTTCTGCCCAGGCCATGCGAATGACCTCTCCGGCGCCGCCACGCCGCGCGCTGCCAGGGCGCATGCCCAAATGCCGCGCGGTGTTTTCATAAACGCGGCTTTCACTGCCGAATCCTGCGCCTGCCACCGCTTCGGCCACCCGCGCGCCTTCGGCCAATGCGGCTGACAGGCGCTTGCCGCGCACGCCTTCCGCATAGGAACGCGGCGTGACGCCGGTGATGTCCCGAAACATCCGCTGAAAGTAATGCGGCGCATAACCGGCACGCGCGGCGAGGCTTGCGAGCGACGGCATGGCTTCAGATGTTTCGATCATGGCGCAGGCGGCGCGCACCGCTTCCGCTTGCAAACGTGCGCGATCACCGCGCGGGTCGCAGCGCTTGCAGGGGCGAAAGCCGGCATCCTCGGCCGCCGTGCTATCGGCAAAGAAACGCGTGTGGCGCCGCAGTGGCGGTGGTGATGGGCAGCCGGGGCGGCAATAGATCCCTTGGCTGGTCACGGCATACAGAAAAGCGCCACAGGCCGGCGACGCATTGCGCGCCAGCACGGCGGCAAAGCGGGCATCATCAAGATTTTCTGATGTGTCATTCATGGGCGTATCTTCGGTCACGCAGGAAACCCGCGCCATCCGCTTTTTGCGTTCACTTGTTTCCTCTCCGGGCGCTCGTCCGCCTTTGGCGGCCGCAAGAGGCCCAATCTTTTACGGAAACCGCTTTACGCATCAGGGCCGCCAAGTGCGGTGATAGGGGTGCCCCGTTCTGATCGCCTGCACCCGGTAAAGCTGTTCTGCCAGCATGCCGCGCACCAGAAAATGCGGCCAAGTGAGTGGGCCGAGCGAGAGGCGATATTCCGCCCGCGCCTGCACTGCCTGATCCAAACCCTCCGCACCACCGATCATGAAGCACACTGCGCGCCCGGCCTCATCCCAGCGCGTCAGCAGCGCGGCCAGGCTTTCGGTATCGGGCGTGGCGCCGCCAAGGTCCAAAGCCACCGGCACGGCACCGGCCGGGATGGCGGCCAGGATGGCAGCCCCTTCGCGGCGGCGGATTTCCGCCGCGCTGCCGCGCGCTTCGGGGATTTCAAGCAATTCCGGCGCCGGGCGCAGCCGCGCCGCGTAATGGGCGTAAAGCGCCGCCTCTGGCCCCGGCTTGATGCGCCCGATCGCTACAATCCTACTCCCGCGCGGCGTCGGCTTGCTCCGTCGTCACAGGGCTTTCCGGGCCCCACATGCGTTCCAGGCGATAAAGCTCTCGTGCATCGGGGCGGAACAGGTGGATCACCAGATCGCCCGCATCAATCAGCACCCAATCCGGTGAGGCTTGGATGGAATCGCGCCTTAAATGCAGCCCGACCTTGCCCAGCGCCTCATCCAAATGGGTCGCCATGGCTTGCAATTGGCGTTCAACCTGGCCGGTCGCGATGATCAGACGATCCGTATAATCCGCGCGGCCAGTCACATCCAGAACAAGGATATTTTCGGCCTTGTCGTCTTCCAGGCTTTTGCGTGCGGCTTCCACCAGCATTTCCAGCCGGTCCGGCGCAATTTTTTCGCGCCGCTTGCTGCGCGTGCGGGTAATGCGCGGGGTCGCGGGCTTGGCTTCACTATTTGCCTTGGCAGCCGCTTTCGCCTTGGGCGTGGCCTTGCTGGGCTTGGTGGCGGGCTTGGCTTCTGCCGCCTTCGCGGCGGCGCGCTTTGGTGCCGCCTTGGTGGCCGCCGCCTTGGGCGCTGTGGCTTTTGGCTTGGCGCTGGCTTTGGGCTTGGCTGCGGGTTTGGCTTCTGGCGCCTTCGCAACGGCGCGCTTCGGCGCTGCCTTGGGCGTGGCTGCCTTGGGCGCCGCGGTTTTTGGCTTCGCGCTGGCCTTGGCCTTGGGCGCGGCGGCAGCTTTGGGCTGCGCCGGGGCGCGCCGCTTCGGGCTTTCTTCAGCCAGGGTGGGCTTGCGGGCTATGGCCGCCTCCTCTCTCTCGATACATCACGGGTGCAAGGCTGCCGCCCTGATTGCGGTGGCGGAGGCAGCATGTTCCCGCGCGGGGACGTAACACCATCTGGCGTGGCTCGTAGCCCGCTTCGGGCCAGCAAGCAACGCGCCGGGGGGGCAACGGTGCCGCCGCAGCACGGAAGCCGCCGCACCATGCAGGGCGCGCCGGGTCCAGCCCGGACGGGGCAGGACCGCAAGCGGGGTGGCATGCGCGATGCGTCTCCATGATTTCCAACGCGGTAGCTGAACCAGATTATCCGCGCCAATCAAGAATACGAAATCGGCGCGGGGAAAGCGCCGGCGCAGCTTTGCGAGCGTATCGGCCGTAAAGCGCGTACCGAGCGCCCTTTCAATATCGGTCGCGATCACGCGCCTGCCATCGGCGATCCGCCTAGCACTGGCCAGGCGGTCCGGGGCCGGCGCCATGCCAGCGCGGGGCTTCAGCGGATTGCCCGGTGAGACCATAAGCCAAACCTGATCCAGCCCAAGCGCCTGCATGGCTTTCAGCGCGACATGGCGATGCCCGGCATGGGCCGGGTTGAAGGACCCGCCCAGAAGGCCGATGCGGCGCCGGCGGCCATCGCCAAAACGGGATGGAGTCATGCGGGGAGCATAAACGGCTCAGGCGCCAAGGTGAATTGGCCGTCCAAGTCGCCGCGGCGGTTATTTGTACACAAAGGCCGCGTCGTTCAGGTCTATTTGGGGGAATTCATCCTTCTCCGCCCAGTAATCTTGATTATGCATCCATTCAGGCTTGTCACCGCGCTGCGGCAGCAAATGCATCCCCCGCATCAGATAGCCAGGATTGAAATTCTCCGGATCAATCCAGGGCAGGATCGGCATATCACGGTCTTCTTCCCGCAGCGCCACTTCGACCTGCGCCTTGCCCTTCGCATCCATGTGCTTCAGCAATTTGCAGACGAAATCGCCCACCAGATCAGCGCGCAAGGTCCAGGAAGCGCGGAAATAGCCAAAGACCCAAGCCATATTGGGAATGCCGGTGAACATCATGCCGCGATAGGTCACGGTTTCATGAAAATCGAGCGGCTTGCCATCAATCTCGAACGCGATATCGCCCAGCACATTCAGGTTGAAGCCGGTGGCCGCAACAATAATATCCGCTTCCAACTCCTGGCCGGATTTGGTGATAACACCCTTTTCGGAAAACCTTTCGATCTCATCCGTCACCACGCTCGCCTTGCCCTGGGCGATGCCATGGAAAAGATCGCCATTGGGCACAAAGGCCATGCGTTGCCGCCAGGGGCGATATTTCGGCGTGAAATGCGTCGCGATATCGTAATCCTGCCCGACAATGCCGCGAATGCCATCCAATAGCGCTTCCTTGACCTGTTCCGGCTGCGTGAAGGTCAGCTTGGCGAATTTGGCTTGCTCGAACAGGATTTTACGGCGCGTGATTTCGTGAATCCAATCTTCCGAAATGCCAAGCGCGCGCAATTCCTCGGCGATCTCAATCGCGTTGCGGCCCACACGGAAATAAGTCGGCGAACGCTGCAACATCACAACATGGGCGGCCTTGGCTGCCATGGCTGGAATGATGGTGGCCGCGCTGGCGCCTGACCCAATCACCAGCACGCGCTTGCCGGTATATTCCAGATCATCTGGCCATTCCTCGGAATGCACCAGTTTTCCTTGATAGGCCGCCATATTCGGCCATTCCGGCATATAGCCCTGATATTGGCGGTAATAGCCCTGGCACATGTAAAGAAATTTGCAGGTGAAGCGGCGCGGCAGGCCATTGGTCTTGTCCAGAACCTCCAAGGTCCAAAGCTTGGTCTCGCTATCCCAGGATGCGTGCGTGATGTGATGCCGATAGCGGATATGCCGCGCCAGATCATTTTCGGCGATGACTTCGCCCATATAGCGCAGGATTTCTTCGGCAGTGGCAATCGGCGCACCGCGCCAGGGCTTGAAGCGATAGCCGAAGGTATGCAGGTCACTATCCGAACGGATGCCGGGATATTTATGCGTCCACCAGGTGCCGCCGAAATTTTCCTCATTCTCCAGCACAACAAAACGCTTGTCAGGGCATTGTGTGCTGAGGTGATAGGCAGCGCCAATGCCGGAAATGCCGGCACCCACAATCAGCACATCAAAATATTCGACGGAAAGCGGATTGGTTTGACCGTGTAGCGGGGCGGTATCGGGCATGCTGCGCGTCTTTCCTGATCACCAACAAACTCAGCCTTCTACCATAGCAGGCGGCGCGGCTTTGACGAAACGCCCGCCTTACCGGAAGCGCACCACCACATCCTGCGCCCCATCCAGCCCTTCATAGCGCGCGGTCCAGACCTGGCCAGGCGCCACCGGCTGCGGCGGCGAAAAGGAGCCGAGCGAGATGATATCCCCCGCCCGCAAGGGTCGCCCATCACGGGCCAAATCCCGCGCAATCCAGGCCAGTGCATTCAAGGGATGACCAAGAATGGCAGCACCGGGCGCGCGCGACACTTCTCGCCCATCCTGATGGAGTGAAATGCTCATTCGCCCCAAAGCCGCGATGAAATCCGCGCTTGGCGTCACGGCAATGGGGCGGCCCTGCACACCCAGCCGTGCGCCAACATTGATGGCGAGCAGATCGCCAAGGCCCGGGCGATAATCAGGCGAATAGACCAGATCAGGCAATTCAATGAAGGGGATCACCTGATCAATATGGCGGATCAGCGCGGCGTGATCATTGAGCGCGGTTTCAACGCCGCCCATGCCAACCCGCACCAGCATATCGGCTTCCAGCACCGGCACGGCGGCGAAGCGCGCTTCCACCTCAGCGCCCGAAGCAGCGCGCAGCGTTGCATGGAAAATCGCGCCGCGAATGGGATGATCAATGCCGAAGCGTTGCTGGATGGCGGGGTTGGTCAGGCCAAGCTTGAAGCCAACAACATCCCCCAAGGGCTGGGCGAAAATCGCAATCAGCTTTTCCTGCACGCAACGCCCATCAGCCGGGGATAGCCCGACGAAAGGTGTTGGCGATTGGCGCTGCAGGATTTGCCCGGCGAAGCGCGCAATCGCCACATCATCCGGGCAGGCAGCGCGCGCGGCAGGCGACAGCGCCAAGCCCAGCAGCAGCGCCGCGCAAAGCCGCCGCAGCATCACGGCCTGACCTGCCCCGTGCCGAAAATCTTGTAGCGGTAGGTGCAGAGTTGTTCGAGCCCCACAGGTCCACGCGCATGCAGCCGGCCGGTGGCAATGCCAATCTCCGCGCCAAAACCAAATTCCCCGCCATCGCAGAATTGCGTGGACGCATTCCAAAGCCCAACCGCCGAGGATATGCCATCCAGAAATTGCTGTGCGGCCTTGGCGTCTTCAGTGATGATCGCTTCCGTATGCTCACTGCCGAAGCGGCGGATATGCGCGAGCGCATCTTCAACACCGCCAACCACCTTCACCGACAGGATCGCATCCAGCCATTCAGTGGCGTAATCCTCATCGGTGGCGGGCGTAAGGTCCGGGATGATGGCGCGCGCTGCCCCATCGGCACGGAAATCGCAGCCAAGCGCGCGCAAATCCGCAATCAGCGCGGGCAGCAGCGCGGGCGCTATGGCGGCATCAATCAGCAGCGTTTCGGTGGCGCCACAAACGCCGGTGCGGCGCATCTTGGCATTGGCGAGTATGGCGCGCGCCATGGCGTGATCCGCCCCGGTATGGATGTAGGTGTGGCAAAGCCCTTCCGCATGGGCCAGCACCGGAACACGCGCTTCTTCCATCACGCGCGTCACCAGGCCCTTGCCGCCGCGCGGAATGATCAGGTCAATCAGGCCGGAAGCGCGCAGCATGGCGCCAACAAAGGCACGATCAGCACTTGGCGCGACTTGCACCGCGGCTTCAGGCAAGCCCGCCAGCTTCAACCCTTGCACCATGCAGGCATGAATGGCGGTGGCGCTGCGCAAGCTTTCAGACCCACCACGCAAAATCACCGCATTGCCGGATTTGAGGCAGAGCGCAGCGGCATCCGCCGTGACATCGGGCCGGCTTTCGAAAATCATGCCAATCACGCCAAGCGGCTGCGCCACGCGCTGCAACCGCAACCCATTTGGGCGTTGCCATTCCGTGAGCACACGCCCGACGGGATCAGGCAGCGCCGCCACTTCCTCAAGCCCCTTCGCCATGGCTTCAATGCGCGCCGGGTTCAACAGCAACCGATCCCGAAAGGCGGGCGTCAGCCCAAGCGCTGCCGCGATGTCTTCTGCATTGGCGGCGATGATCGCGCCTTGCTGTTCACGCAGCGCCGCAGCGGCAAAAAGCAGCGCCTGATCCTTCACCGCACTTGGCGCGCCAGCAAGCGCAATTGTCGCGGCACGCGCGGCGCGCGCGGCAGCTTCCAGGGCTTGGGCAGGATCGGGGGGCATGGCATTCACGGGCAGAGTTTCCTTTCAGCCCTTTCTATACGCCAATTACGCCCGGCGCCGCTATTCGATCTTGATGCCGCTTTCGCGAATGATCGGTTCCCATTTGGTGCGCTCGGCCGCCCAGGCGGCACCAAATTCCGCCGGGGTGGAGGGCATGGCTTCCAGCCCATTGCGGTTCAGGATGCCCACCACATCCTTGTCTTCAAGCGCAATGCGCATGGCCTGCGCCAGGCGCTGCACGGCGGGTTCCGGCGTGCCGCGCGGCGCCACCACCGCATACCAGGACGGCACATTGAAGCCCGGCAGGCCGGTTTCCGCGACGGTGGGGATATCCGGCAGCAGGCGGGATCGTTGCAGCGTTGGCACCGCCAGCCCGCGCAGCCGGCCCGCTTCGATATGCGTCTTGACCGAGGGCGAGGTAGGGAAGCCGTAATCAAGCCGCCCTGAAATCAAATCGGTCGCAACCAGGCTCCCGCCGCGGTAAGAGACCTCGATCGTGTCAAGCCCGGCCATTTTGGCGAAAAGCAAACCGGCCAATTGGGGGGCGCTGCCAATGCCGCTATGGCCCCAGGAAAGTTCCCCGGGCCGCGCCTTGGCGGCAGCGATAACATCGGCGGCAGTACGCCAGGGGCGGTCAGCCGGCACGGTGAGGATATTGAACAGGTCAACGGCGATCGAGACCGGCACCAGATCCTGCGCCGGGTCTACCGGCAGGCGCATCACCATGGGGCTGATCACCAGCGCGCCCAAGGTTGCAAGCAGGATCGTATGGCCATCTGCCGGGCTGCGGGCGACGATTTCGCTCGCCAGATTGCTGCCAGCACCGGGGCGGTTTTCCACAATCACCGGCTGGCCCAGCACTTCCGACATTTTGGGCGCAAAGGCGCGGGCCGAGATGTCAGTCGCGCCACCGGGGGTGAAGCCCACCACCAAGCGGATCGGGCGATTGGGGAAAGGCGCCTGCGCCAAGGCGGGGGCAGCAAGCAAGGGGCTCGCCGCGATCAAAGCGCGGCGTGAGAGAAGGGTCTTCAACATGAAGTTCGCGTAACACAATTTTGCCTGCCTTGCATCCCTGTCAAAGCTTGCTGCAACCACGATGCAGGCGCGCTGCGCCTTATGTCATTAGCCCCCCATGGACGCCGCCGCGCGGTGATGGTTCCTTGCGCCGATGGATTTGCCGTTTTCCCCCCGCATCCGCGCCACCGGCGCGCCGCCCATTCCCGCCGTGCGCGGCTGGGCCGCCCGCTACCAGGGCGGCGCCGGGCCGGTTTTGGATATGACCCAAGCCGTGCCGGGCTATCCGCCGCATGCTGATCTACTCGCGCGGCTTGCTGCCGCGGCGGGTGATGCGAAATCCGCCGGCTATGGCCCGATTGAAGGTGAAGCCGCGCTACGAGAAGCGCTGGCTGCCGATATGGCGCGCAGCTATGCCGCGCGGATTGGTGCGGGCGATATCGCGATCACGGCGGGCGGCAATCTGGCCTTCACACTCGCCATGATGACACTGGCCGGCACGGGCGATGCGGTGATGCTGCCCGCGCCCTGGTATTTCAATCACCGCATGACGCTGGAAGCACTTGGCATTCCCTGCCGCGTTTTGCCCTGCCGGGCGGAGGATGGCTTTCTGCCCGATCCCGCCTTGGCGGCAACATTGATGCAGGGCGTGCGCGCGATTGTTTTGGTGACACCGAACAACCCGACCGGCGCCATTTATTCACCCGAGCTCATCGCGCAATTCGCGAAGCTCTGCCGCGATCACGGCGCCTGGCTGGTGCTGGATGAAACCTATCGCGATTTCATCCCGGAAGCCGCTGGCGCGCCGCATGGGCTGTTTCAGGATGCGGCATGGCGGGATCATGTTGTGCATCTCTATTCATTTTCGAAAGCCTATTGCGTGCCGGGCCATCGCGTGGGTGCGATTGCGGCGGGTGCGGGGTTTCAGCGGGAATTGGCGAAGGCAATTGATACGGTGCAAATCTGCCCGCCGCGTGCGCCACAAATCGCGCTTGCTTGGGGCGTGGAAGCGCTGCGCGATTGGCGCGCGGGCAATCGCGCCATTATGGCCGCGCGGGCCGAGGCGTTTCGCGCCGCCATGGCGCCGGTGAATGCCTGGCGCATTGATGCGCTTGGCACTTATTTCGCCTATCTGCGCTTACCAGATGGCGCTGGAAATTCCGAAGTGACCGCCGAAGCACTCGCGGTTGAACGTGGACTGCTTGGGCTGCCAGGCAGCTTTTTCGGCCCCGGCCAGGAACGCCATTTGCGCCTGGCCTTCGCCAATGCCGAAGAAGCCGTGATTGCCGCCGTGCCGGGCCGGCTTGGGTAAGGTTCAGCCCGCGCGCAAAGGCTGATTGTTGCGCACACTCAGCAGCGTGAAGATACCGGCCGGCTGGCAGGGTTCCATCGCTTCCACGGTCACATCTTCAGGGTTCAGCAAATCGCGCAGCGCGAAATCCGGGTGCCAGCCCAACCGGCGCGATAGCGGCGCCATGGCGCGTTCCACCCACCAGCGCGGGCCACCTTCCGCCGCGAAGTGATTGACGAACAGCAGATGCCCGCCGGGGCGCACAACGCGCGACATTTCGGCATAAAGCTTGCGCGCATCGGGCACCACGCTGGCCGTGAACATGGCAACGGCAATGTCAAAGGACCCGCTTTCAAAGGCCATTTCCTCGGCGTTCATTTCAACCAGACCACGCACATGGGAAAGCTTTTCATCCGCCACGCGTTCATGCGCCTTGGCGAGCATTTCCCGCGACAGATCAATGCCGACAACCTGCAAATCGCGCCGATAAAGTGGGAGCGCCAAACCCGTGCCAACACCCACTTCCAAAACGCGCGGGCCTGCCAGGCGATTGACAGCTGCAACCGCGCGCCTGCGCCCGAAAGCGGAAACGCCACCAAACACCAGATCGTAAACGCCCGCCCAACGGCGATAGGCTTCGCGCACACTATTGGCATCCAGCGCTTCACGCGCGTGACCCCGTTCTTCTGCGCCCTTGGCGAGACCGATATTTGCCATTGGAATCCTGATTCCCTCAGCCCCTGAACTGGGGCGAGGATGAGCACCCCAAATAAGGTCTCGTCAATCTTTTTGCTAGGCCTTGGAATTGCACGCTTAGTCTGACACTTGAAGCGTCAAGTCTTCCTGTCTTTGCCGGAAGCCGCTACGACCAAGCCACTTACCGCAATCACGGCCATGCCAAGCAGGGTGATGACATCCGGCGCATCACCAAAGACCGATACGCCCGCCACCACCGCCCAGATCATTTGCGTGTAGGAAAGCGGTGCCAGCAGGCTGGCCGGCGCGCGGGCGAAGGCCAGCACCAATAACCCGTGGGAGGCACCACCCAGCAACCCAAGCAAAACCAACGCCACCCAATCAAGCCCGGTTGGCCAAACCCAGACTAGGGGGAGCGAGGCCGAGGTCAGCAGCGTCGCCGCGAAAGACGTGTGCAGAATGGTGGTGCGCGGATCATCCAGCGCGGCAAGCTTGCGGGTCAGGATTTGATAGACAGCAAAAAGCGCCGCAGCACCCAAGGGCAGCAGCATGGCCCAATGCGCGGGTTCGCCCGCGAAAAGAAAAGGCGGGCGGAGCAGGATCACCACACCAACAAAGCCAAGCCCCATGCCGAACCAGCGCCAGGGGCCAATCCGCTCACCAAGCCAGATCGCTGCCAGCGCCAGCGTGAATAGTGGTGAGGCAAAGCCAACCGCCGTCGCATCCGCGAGCGGGATATGCACGAGCGCCGAGGAGAACATGAAATTGCACGCCGCCAATAACAGGCTGCGGATGGTTTGCAGCCCCGGCGCACGGGACCGCCAGGGCAGGCTGCCCGTGATCAGCCGCATGGCGATGGTCACAGCGATGAAGCTGAACAGAAACCGCGCCCACATCAGTTGCGGCACGGCGAAGCTCAGCGTCATCAGCTTCAGCAGCGTATCCATGGCGACAAACAGCGCCAGCGCCGAAAGCTGCAACAACACGCCGGCAAGGACAGAATTCATGCCCGCCCTTTAGCCCGGTTGCCGCCATAAAAAAACGGGATGATTGCCAGGCAATCACCCCGTCTTGCTTGGTTTTGGAAAGGTCTCAGGCGGCGTCTTCGCGGCGTTCCTTCTCGCGCGGCTTCACATAGGCGACCGCAGCATGTTCGGCGCAATAGGGCTTGCCGGACATGGGATCGCCCTCACAGAAGCGGAAATCCGGGGTACCGGGCTCCCCGATTGGCCAGCAGCAGGTGCGCGACCCACCAAGGCGCGGGCGCGGCGGCGCGGGGTTGCGGATGGCAACTGGGGGTGGGGCAACCAGCACCACTGGCGCGGCTTGTGGCGGCGGCGCCTGCGGGCGCATCACTGGCGCGCTCGGCATGGGCCGGGCAACGGGGGCCTGACGCGGCAGGCGCGGGCTTGGCGCAGTTTTCCGTTCCTGCGGGTCTCGGCGGATCGGGCTCGGCCGAGACGACAGGTTCAGCCGATGCGCCTTGCCGACCACGGCATTCTTTGAAATCCCCATGCGGCGACCGATTTCCGCGGTCGAAAGACCCTCGGCCCAGAAGGCGCGCAGCCGTTCAATCGCTTCTTGCGTCCAATCCATGAAGGAACTCCCTTTGCTCTTCCCGACACAAGATACGGTAGGGAAAAGGGGGCAGAGGCACAAGGGTTATGAAGGGCCGCGCCAAAGAAATCTGTGGAAAACGCCCGATTCGGCCTTGTCAGCGGGGTTTTTGGGGGTTCCCATGGGCCATGATGAAAGCAATCTCAGGCGCGACTCGGCGGCACTCCCATGAATAGCGCTAGGGGGCGCCTCAGGCAGATCCTGGCCCTGGCGGCGCCCACCACCCTGCTGGCCGCCACACAGATCATCGCGCAATTGATCGAACCTTGGTTGGCCGCGCGGCAGGGTCAGGCGGCTTTGGCGGGCTGGGCGGTAGTGCTGCCCTTCACGCTGCTGCTGTCCCAAATGTCGGCCGGTGCCATGGGGGGCGGCGTGGTCTCGGCCATTGCGCGCGCCTTGGGGGCTGGGAAGCGGGAGGAGGCAGCGTCACTTGCCGCCCACGCCCTGTTTATTGCCACCGCCGGCGCGGCGCTTTTCGCTCTGCCCTTTCTGCTGGCCCCGCGCGCGATCCTGGGCCTGATCGGCGGCGCGGGCGCGGCAGAGGCCGGCGCGGCCTTCGCCGCCTGGACCTTTGGCGCCGGCGCGCTGCCGGCCTGGCTGACCAATACCTTGGCGTCCATCCTTCGTGGTGGCGGGCGGCATGCCTTGGCGGCGCGCGGCGTGGTAGGAGGCTGGTTGATCTATCCGCCGATGGCCTGGGCTTTCATGGAACCGCTGGGCTTTGGCTTGGCCGGCGCCGGCATGGCCTTCGCGCTCAGCATGAGTGCTTCCGCGCTGATCATGGCCTTTGTGGTGCTGCGCGGCGGTGCGGGGTTTGTGCCGGATTTTCGCGCGCCCCTTCGCCGCGCGCTATTTGGGCGCATCCTGGCGGTGGGGCTGATTGCCTGCGTGATGGCAACGCTTGCCAATCTGGCGACCATTCTGGTGACGGCGCGCATCGCCGCTTACGGGCCGGCGGCGATTGCGGCCTATGGCATTTCCGCCCGCATGGAATTTCTGATGATCCCGCTGGCTTTCGGCATAGGCTCGGCGCTGACGGCCTTGGTCGGGCGCGCCGTTGGTGCCGGGGATTGGGATGAGGCGCGGCGGATCGCCTGGACCGGTGGCGGCTTGGCCTTTGCGGTGACAGGGGTGATTGGCTTTGGCATCGCCCTATTCCCGGCCCAGGTGGCGGCGGCCTTTGCGAGTGACGCAGCGGTGACGGCGATTGCGACGGAAGCGCTGGCGATTGTAGGCTGGGCCTTGCCGGGTTTTGGCCTGGGCATGGCGCTGTAAATCGCCGCCATGGGGGCGGGGCGGATGCGCTGGCCGGTGGCGGCAGCGCTGACCCGCGTGGGGCTTGCGGTGCTGGGCGGCGCCTTGCTGATGGATGTGGCGGGGCTTGGGCTGACCGGGCAATTCATTGCCGTCGCGCTTGGCATTAGTGCCTATGGGCTGATTTGCGCGCTTGCGGTGCGGCGTGGGGTTTGGCCAGGGCGCGTGTGACAGGGCCTTCACGCGCGCGGCGCTGCGCGCTACCTCTCCGCCCTTGGAGCAGATCGTGTTCAGATGGCATCATCTGAACGCGTGAAGATGCTCGAAAAACAGAACTCTAGAGCAGGTTGCGTGAACCCATGTGAACGCAACATGCTCTGGAAAACGCGGACCCGATGGGCGAGACATGACCAGCAGCAATGATATTCGTGCGACCTTCCTGGATTACTTCCGTCGCAATGGGCATGAGGTGGTGGAAAGCAGTCCGCTGGTGCCGCGTAATGATCCCACGCTGATGTTCGCCAATTCCGGCATGGTGCAGTTCAAGAATGTCTTCACCGGCCAGGAAAAGCGCCCCTATACCCGCGCCACCACGGCCCAAAAATCCGTCCGCGCCGGCGGCAAGCACAATGACCTTGATAATGTCGGCTATACCGCGCGGCATCACACGTTTTTCGAAATGCTCGGCAATTTTTCCTTCGGGGATTACTTCAAGGAACAGGCCATCCCCTATGCCTGGGAATTGCTGACCAAGGATTTCGCGCTGCCGAAGGACCGGCTGCTGGTGACGGTCTATTCGGAGGATGAAGACGCCGCCACCATTTGGAAAAAGGTCGCGGGGATTGGCGATGATCGCATCATCCGCATCCCGACTTCCGACAATTTCTGGCGCATGGGCGATACCGGGCCTTGCGGCCCCTGTTCCGAGATTTTCTTCGACCATGGCGACAAGATTTTCGGCGGCCCGCCTGGCAGCGCGGATCAGGATGGTGATCGCTTCATCGAAATCTGGAACCTGGTTTTCATGCAGTTCCTGGAAGAACCCGCCGGCACGCGCAACCCGCTGCCGCGGCCTTCCATTGATACCGGCATGGGGCTGGAACGCTTCGCCGCCATTCTGCAAGGCAAGCACGATAATTACGACACGGACACCTTGCGCGCGATTATTCTGGCAAGTGCGGAAGCCACCAGCCAGGACCCGGATGGGCCCTTCCGGTCCAGCCATCGCGTGGTGGCGGATCATTTGCGCGCCGGCGCCTTTCTGATTGCCGATGGCGTGCTGCCTTCCAATGAAGGCCGAGGCTATGTGCTGCGCCGCATCCTGCGCCGCGCCATGCGCCACGCCCATATGATGGGATCACGTGAGCCCTTGATGCATCGCATCCTGCCTTCGCTGATCCGGCAAATGGGCACGGCCTATCCCGAATTGGTGCGCGCCGAGGGGCTGATTGCTGAGACACTGCGGCTTGAAGAAACGCGCTTCCGGTCCCTGCTGGAACGGGGCCTCCATCTGCTGGCGGAAGAAACCGGCAAGCTGGGAGCGAAGCAGACCTTGCCCGGTGAGATTGCCTTCCGCTTGTATGATACTTTCGGCTTCCCCCTGGACCTGACGCAGGATGCCTTGCGCGGTGAAGGCCGTGCGGTGGATGTGGAAGGCTTCAATGCCGCCATGGCTGAACAAAAGCGCCGCGCCCGCGCGGCCTGGGCCGGCAGCGGGGAAGCGGCGACCGAAAGCCTCTGGTTCGATGTGCAGGAAAAGATCGGCGCCAGCGAATTCCTTGGCTATTCCACTGAAGTCGCGGAAGGTGAGATCACCGCGCTGGTGGTGGATGGCAAGGTGGTGGACCATGCCGCGGTCGGCACCGAAGTTGCGGTACTGCTGAACCAGACGCCGTTTTACGCCGAAAGCGGCGGCCAGGTGGGCGATACGGGTGTGATTGTCGCCGGCGATGCCTGCCGCATTGAAATCCGCGATACGCAAAAGAAGCTCGGCAATCTTTTCGTGCATCTGGGCAAGGTTGTGCATGGCGAAGCCAAGCCTGGCATGGCGGTAAGCGCCACGGTGGATCATGCGCGGCGTTCGAATATCCGCGCACATCATTCCGCGACGCATTTGCTGCATGAGGCGTTGCGCCGCCGGCTTGGCACGCATGTCGCGCAGAAGGGCAGCTTGAATGCACCGGATCGGCTGCGCTTTGACGTATCCCACAACAAGTCCATGGAGGCCGAAGAACTCGCCTGGGTGGAAGCCGAGGTGAATGCCCGTATTCGCGAAAATGCCGAGGTGATCACGCGTTTGATGACACCGGAGGCAGCCGTGGAAGCCGGCGCCATGGCGCTATTCGGTGAGAAATATGGCGAGGAAGTGCGCGTGGTCGGCATGGGCCATGACCCGGCGGCGACGGACAAGCATGGCGTCTATTCGCTGGAACTTTGCGGCGGCACGCATGTGCGGCGCACCGGCGATATCGGCTTGTTCAAGATTATTGCTGAGGGCGCGGTGAGTGCCGGTGTGCGACGAGTGGAGGCGGTGACGGGTGATGCCGCACTCACCTACATCAACGAAATGGAAGAAAGCCTGACGGCCGCGGCGGCGGTATTGAAGGCGCAGCCGGGCGAATTGGCCGGGCGAATCGCCGCACTGGTCGAAGAACGGCGCAAGCTGGAACGCGATGTGGCGGAGCTTCGCAAGAAGCTCGCGACCGGTGGCGGCGGGGCGGAGATTGAGGAAGTGGCGGGGCTAAGGCTTTCGCTGCGTGATCTGGGTGAAGTGCCGCCGCGCGATTTGAAGGGACTGGCCGAGGCCATTCTGAAGGGTGGCAGCGCTGATGTTGTGGCGCTGATCAGCACGGCGGAAGGCAAGGCGAGTATTGTTGTTGCCGTGGCTGAAGCGGCCAAAGGCCGCGCCGATGCGGTGGCGCTGGTGCGCGCGGCCTCGGCCGCTGTGGGCGGCAAGGGCGGTGGCGGGCGGCCCGATATGGCGCAGGCTGGCGGGCCGGATGCGGCGCAGGCTGCAGAAGCGCTGGCGGCGGTGAAGGCGGCTTTGGCGGGGTAGGTTGTGGGGGCGCCGCATTATGCAGCGCCCTTCGCCTCACATCTCACAAAGCGTCAGCGTGCGGCCTTCGATCAGCGGCGCGTAGGAATCGCGCACCTTAGCCAGGCGCGGGTTCTTGGTATGCACATCCACCGCTGCGCGATCCTGATAGACCTCACACAGCATGACGCGGCTTTTGTCATGCGTGCCATCCTTGTCGAGCGGTTGCAGCACATCGAAGCGCTCGCAGCCCGGTTCTTCCTGCAGCGTCAGGCGGGCATGTTCGCGGATGATCGCGTCAAAGGCGGCGTGCTGACCTTCCTTGATCTTGAATTCAACGGCGATGGCGATTTTGGGCATGGGGTTTCCTCCTTGGTGTAAGAATTGACGTGCTAAGCGCTGGCGTTAGGGCAGCTTGGCCCCGCCACGCGCTTGCAGACGGGAAAGCAGGTAATCGATCTCGGCGGTGGTTTCCGACGAAAGCTTGGGGCCGGGTGCGCGTAGCGCCGCGTGCGCGATAATGCCACGCCGCGCCAGCACATGCTTGCGGATCGCAAGGCCGAGGCCGGGCTGCAATTCGCTCCGGATCAGGGGCAGGTGAAGATCAAAGGCGTCTTGCGCTGCGTCGCGCTTGCCTGCCGCCATCAGCGCAATCACCTGAGCGAGCATTTCCGGGAAGGCATAACCGGTCATGATGCCATCCGCGCCGCGCGAGAGTTCTTCCGGCAGGAATTGTCCGCCATTGCCGCCCAGGATGCTGATGCGCGGCATCTTGCCTTCGGTTTCCATCTTCCGGATGGCGGAAAGCTTATCGAGGCCAGGATAATCTTCGGCCTTCAGCATCACCAGGCGCGGATCGGCAGCGGCGCGCGCCACCATGCCCGCGCCGATATGAATGCCGGTCAGTTGCGGGAAATCCTGCAAGACGAAGGGTGCATCGCCGACCGCATCCATGGCCTGCATGATGTAGGACTGCACCGCATCATCGCCCTTCAAGCCCGGTGCCGGCGCCACCATAATGCCTGCCGCCCCCAAATCCAGCGCACCCCGCGCCACGGCGCGCATGCTGGCAAAACCAGGCGCCGAGGCCCCGACCACTACCGGCACGCGCCCCGCCACGCGATTGATCACGCGCTTCACAAAACTGATCGCTTCTTCCTGATCAAGCTTCGGCGCTTCACCCATCACGCCAAGGAGCGTGAGGCCACTGGCACCTGCCGCCAGAAAGGCATCGGTCATGCGATCCGCACTTGCAAGATCAAGCGCGCCATCGGGCAGGAAGGGTGTCGGCGCTATGACGAAAACGCCCTTGGCATTTCTGGTGAGCATGGAACGGTCCTCAGTTTCTCAGGGGACCATAGAACAAGCCGATGGGCTCGCCCAGGCTTCATGGCGAATGCCCGATTTAGCGTTGGGATGGCAGCCTTGACCAGGGTCGCCGCAGACCACGCATTGGCAAGCGAAGGATGCAGCTTCTGGCGGAAGGCTTCAGTTCAAATGATCAGAAACTCGGCATCGCTGATGACGCCAGTAACACCGGTCAGGATGGCGAATTGCACTGCTGCCACGCCGCCCAGGCCATCTGCATCATAGAACAGCGCGCCTGTCGCGGCATTGTAGATGATCCGATCATTCGTGTCTGTCGCGGCAGGGCCTGTGGTAAAGAAGCCAGCTGCCAGAGCAATCGGTGGCCCCAGCGCCGCGAAGACGGCATCATCCAACAGGATGGTATCATACGTTC
>Ga0194124_10003108_pt1 | contig 17814 bp, 17 predicted proteins | sample TA2KigCas0mmetaG_FD_148605 | JGI IMG/M metagenome (GOLD analysis project Ga0194124, IMG submission 148605) | Freshwater microbial communities from Lake Tanganyika, Tanzania - TA2015031 Kigoma Deep Cast 0m | ecosystem: Environmental > Aquatic > Freshwater > Lake | place: Tanzania: Lake...
AATAAAAAACAAAAAAAGAGTTAAAAAAGAGTTAAAAAAGAGTTAAAAAAGAGTTAAAAACCCTGAGAAAACCTGAGAAATTAATTCAGGTGTGTGTGCCGAAAGGAAAAATTACAAAAAAGTCCTGGAAAAAAAATTTTTATAACTTTTTTTGGATTTTTTAAATTTTTGAAAAATAAATTTTAAATAAAATAGTAATAGTAATAAATATAAAATAATATTATATTTAAGTACAACATAAAATTTTTCCATTATAAAGTTCATCTTTTAATTTTTCAATTGTAATTTCCTTCAAACCCTCACGCTTTGATTCTAAATGTTCTATTTTTTTAATAGTTTGTTCATCTAATTCATCTGATAAAATATTATTTTTATTATTTTGTAAATTATTATTTTTTACATTATTTTTTATTAATTCTTCTATACATTCATCATTAATAAGTTTTACCGAAATATTGTTTATTTTCATTTTTTCTAATATATATTGGGTTTTTTTGTTTTTTGGATTTTGCATATATGAATCACACATATTTGTAACATGATTACTTAAAATACCAATAAGTTCACCTTTAATACTTTTAAATTTTTTACTAACAAATTTTTGTCCATTATAAATTTTAACAATTTCTCTTGCCAAGTCGCTAATCATAATATTAAAATTTTCTGGATAATCAGGATTAAAGTTAATATATTTAAGTATATTTGATAAAATATTACCACCTGTTGATTTTAAATAAATATCCATCATTTTAACCATATCTAATTTAGATAGATCTTCTTTACCAAATTGAACAATATTTATAGTATTTCCATTCCCAATAATTCCATTGTTAATATTACTAGATGTATTTGTAATAGTTCCGTTGTTAATATTAGCATTATTAATATTGGCATTATTAATATTTTTATTTTCAGGATAGTTATTTTTTAAATTTTCATTTTCTTTTTTAATTTGTTCAATTTCATCCATCGCTTTTTTTAAAGTTTCATTTTTTACTTGTTCATTTTGTAATAATATAGACATCATTTCCTTTAATCTATAAATTTCATCACTCTGTTTTTTTTCAATACATCTGCCATCCAAATGACGATTTAAACAAAAACTTCTCTTAAAAATTTTGTTACAATAAGAACATTTTATTTCCACATTTTCTTTTTCTAAATTAACTCTTTTATTGGTGCTTACAGAGTTAAATTCTGGTGCTAATAAATTTTCATTTTCTAAATTTTGTTTACATGGATATTTTTTATTATTGATATGTTTATCATAATGACTTTTTTGTTTAAAATCTTTTAAACATTTATTACATTTATAAATAGGCATTTTTAGGATGAATATAATATTATAATATATATAATATTTTAGGTTATTTTTATAAAATTTTAAATTTAAATCGTTAAAAAAGAGTTAAAAAAGAGTTAAAAAAGAGTTAAAAAAAAGTTAAAAAAGAGTTAAAAATTTTTAAGAACATAGTAAACCCGATAATCCATTTAGTTCATTGTAAAAGTTATTATTTTTATTAGATCTTAAATCTTTAATATATTCAATTTTTTTGCTAATTTTTTCTACATCAATATCTTTCATTTTTTTATTTTTAACTTCAAAAATAGCAATAAGTAAATCAAATTCTGTATCATAAATTTCTTGTAATTTATGGTCAAAATCTTCTTGAGTTAATGATTTATTCATAGTAATTTCGTTATATTTAGATTTTAACAAATTAAATAAATCCATAATTATCTCATTATCTGAATAATTATCCATTTTTCTATCATATTTAATATATGAAGACTTTTGATTCATTGATAATTTATCATCATCAGAAAATTGTGTTAATCCTGATGATTTATTATCTAACCAACTATTGTATTCACCATTATTAGCAGGTTGCAATCTATTAACACCACTTTGAACTAATACTTTACCATCTCTTTCTGTGGCATCTGCAATTGCTTTTTCTCTAATATCAAATCTGGTTTTTAAATCATTTTTTAGCTCCATACTATCATCTAATAATATTCTACCTTGCTTAATCATATTTTCGTATAATTCATTTGGTGTTTGTAATTTAAGATTTAATGCACTTCCCATTTTAGGTAATTGTTTTTGTCTTAATAATGGATTACTTAAATATTCATTACCATTTTCAAAGTTTGCTGGACTAAATTTTTCTGATTTATTAGTCATATTAGTATATGTTATTGTTTGTAATGTAACTAATACAGCAATTGCTAAAATTACACCAAGAGCTGGATTACCGGATGCAATATAAGTTATTAATATAAAAAGTACAAATCTAAAATATTTATTTGTAAATGCATTTATGGTATATTGTTGTACATTTTCAACCCATAAACTTGCATATAAAGATAACAAAACAACTAATATAAACATCACTAATTTGTCTTCTTTTAATTTGGCAAAAAAATCACTAAAACCATCTATAATATTTTCAAAGCCCATTTATATGTATGTATATATATGATTATTATATAATTATTTTATCAATTTATTAAATTAAATGTAAATTTTTATAAAAAATTTTAATATTCTAAAAATGCTATTATTATAAAAAATTGATGTTATATTATTAATATACTATAAATTATACTATATTTAATATGAACAAGACAAGCAATATATATATAATAAAGGGTTTATTAACTAATTATGGATATTGTATAAAAAAAGCCTTATATTCACAAACCTGCATTGATAAATTAAAAGAATATTTTAATGTAAAGCCTATACAGATGTATGATGATGACAAATCAAAAAAAGAAGATGATAATTCATTTGATGTATATTATGAAGATGAAGTATACTTAGTTATTCCAAAATTTTTTGCAAATACTAAATTAAATTTAAATTTCTCTGATGAAAAAAAAGTAAATTACAAAAAAATAGATTTTCAAGTTAAAAAATCTCATTATCACTTTAAAACTTGTAAATTTAATTTTACTGGTAAATTAAGAAATTATCAAAAAGAAATTATAGAACAAGTATTAGAAAAACTTAATATCAAAATTATTGATGGAAAAATTGAACAAATAGACCAAACTAAAATTAACCAGGCATTTGGAGGTATTATTGAATTATCTGTTGGTATGGGTAAAACGCTATTAGCAATTTATCTTTCTCATTTATTAGGACTTAAAACTTTAGTTGTAGTCAATCAAGAATTTTTACAAAATCAATGGATTGAACGTTTTAAAAGTTTTACTGATGCTAAAATTGGAAAAATACAAGGAAAAGTTATTGATATAGAAGGTAAAGATGTTGTTATTGGTATGGTGCAATCAATAAGTATGAAAGATTATGAAGATAGTGTTTTTAAAGAATTTGGTTTAATAATTTATGATGAAGTTCATCATTATGGTTCAAGAGTTTATTCTCAAGCATTGATGAAAACAGCTGGTAAATATACAATAGGTTTGACTGCTACTTTAGAACGTTCTGATGGTATGGTTAAAGTTATCAACTGGTTTGTAGGAAATACTATTTGTAAAATGTCAAGAAGTAGAAATTATAGAGTATTAGTAAAGAGAGTTAATTTTTGTTCATCAGATAAATTATTTGTTGAAAAAAAAAGATGGATTAAAGGACAAATTAGACCAAATCATAAAATAATGATTGATAATGTATTGTTTAATACATTCAGAAATAAATTGATTATAGAAATGATATACGACTTAAAAAAAAGAGGTAGAACTATATTTGTTATTAGTGAACTTACAAAACATTTGCAAATTTTAAAAACTGGCGTAGATGCATTAATTAAGAATGCAAATGAACAGCACATATATAATACATATTATTATATAGGTCCTACCAAAGCTGGCGAAAAAAAAATGGCTGAAACTGATGGTGATATTATATTTGCTACCATTCAATTAGCGTCAGAAGCATTAGATATTCCACGTTTAGATACTATAATTTTGACAAATCCAATTAAAGTAAAACTAAAAGATGGGGAGAGCGAAAGTGATGAAAAATCTGGTAAAATTAAAAAGAAACGCTTAACTCAAACTATTGGTAGAATTTTGAGAACAGAAGTATTATCAGAATTAACTGATATACCTGTTGTTATTGACATTTGTGATATTTTATCAATTTATAAAGGTTGGGGAGAAAAAAGAGAAGAATTTTATTCTAAAAACAATTGGTATATTCAACATTTTAACTGGTATGATGATAAATATCTTTTTAGAAGTAAAGATAATAAAGAAAGTAAACCATTAGATATAATGTTTAATGATGTGGAAGATGAAGAATTTATTGAAAAAAATTTAGTGATAAAAGATGAACCAAATGAAGAAAAAAATAATATATCAAAAGATATTTCAAATGATAAATCAAATAGTTCAGGTGGAACAAAAGAAGAAAAATCAATTTATGTTTTTAAAGGTAAAAGAACATAAACAAAATATAATTATTAGCACTCCATACTGAAATTTGTATATTGTCGATATGGAATTTTATAAAAAGTTATTTTTGGAGCAGTAGTTGTTATTGCTATATAATTAATTAAAATTTTATTTTTTTCAGAATTTAATTCTATTATTTCATCTTTATCAGTTTCATTTATTATATATAAATTTATGTCATCTATAAATTCATCTTTTGTTATATTTAGAATAATTTTACAACCAAAAGGTTTTTTTATATTGAACAAAAAATTAAGATTACCAGATTGAATATTATGTTTATTTAATTTTGACAAATTAAATTTTATTAAAGAAATGGTAATTGGTAAGTTTTGCAATTTATTTTCTAAATAATGTAAATCAATAGTTGTTGTTGAGTTAAATTCTAGTATATCGACATAAGGCAAATTATTTAAAAATAATGTTGATACATCGTTTACACCCTTGAAGATTTAAAATGGTTTTATTTTTGTCTCATTTTAAATCTTCAAGGGTGTAAATGATTTCTATAATCATAGTTTATTATTAAAGTAGACAAACCCGATTTTATATTAAGATTAAATTTTATGAAGTCATTATATAAAAAATTAATATTTATATCATATCCTTTTTCTAATTTTTCATCCATATTATTTTTTATATTTATCCATTGATTTGTAGAATATGTACTAATCATACTTATTACCATATATAGTTTTTATTTTAATATGTTTTATTATAATTTCCATAATAATTATTAAATATATATATAAATTAATATTATATAAAGACATGTTATCCTACAAAATAGGTGTTATTTTTTTTATTTTTATTTTAATTATTTTTTTTATATTTACATTAATAATTCCAAATTTAGGGAATTGTGATAATGACAAATTAAATGAAAGTTTAAGATATAATATTGATTTAGTTGAAAAATTTAAAAATAAACAATTAAAATTTAAAACTATAGAAAATCCCAAAAAAGAATTGGTATCTGAACAAACTTTTTATGATACTTCAATATTTCCAGATTTAGAAAATATAAATTATGATATAGTAAAAATTGAATTAATGAATTATTTAAATAATTCTAACAATGGTTGGATAGAATGGCCAGAATATGATTTATGGAAAAAAAATGAACCAAAATCATCTTGGAAAGTTTTACCCCTTATGGCTTTTAGTAAATGGTCAATAAAATATACAAATATATTTCCAAAAACAACAGAACAATTAAAAAAAGTAAATGGTTTAGTATCAGCGGGATTTTCAAAATTAGGTTCTGGTACAACCTTAGCATTGCATAAAGGATGGGCAAATTTATCAAATAATGTATTGAGATGTCATTTAGGTTTAGTAGTTCCTGAAAATAAATGTAAAGTTTTTGTTTTAGGTAATTCAAATGATGAAATGATACAAAAAGAAGGTAAATGGATTATATTTGATGATAGTTTATATCATTCAGCATCAAATGAAGATGAAAAAAAAGATAGGATAATATTATTAGTAGATATTAAAAGACCTGATTTTTTGCCAAAAGGATATTCTGATATTCAAGATTCAGATGAATTGAATAATTTTGTAGCTGAATTTAATAAAAATTTATAAGAAATATAATAAGAACTTTTTTAAATTAAATAAATAAATTTTTATATTTAGGACCTTTTTAAAAATTTTAATATGTTGATATTATATATTAGAATATAATGAATTATAGTTTTATTAATAACTATGCTAACAAAGACTTTGTTAAACAAAATCCAATGTTATACAGAGAAGTAGAAACTAATCAACCAAATGTTAAAAATTATTATTGGAATAGTTATGAACAAACACAAAACAATTGGGCAACAGAAGGTTCTATACAAAAAACAATGTTAAAAAGTATATTTACACCAACTCCTTTAGGTGAAATATTTTTTTCTCCTGAAAATATAGCAAGATTACAAAAACAAATAAAGAAAGAAATATTTATTCGTTCCAATGGCAAATATAAATTAAATGTTGACCAAAATGAAAGTGATTTATTAGTAGTGATGAGAGCAGTATATATTTCTGATGGTGAAAATTCTCCCTATAGAATAGTACATCAAGTAAAAGAACTTAATCATAGAACTATTGAAAGAATTATTCCTGATATGTTATCTATGATTAGACAAGACCAAAAATATTTAGATGAGTTAGACAAACCTATTAACCCTATACCAAGACCTATTAACGTCTCTCGTGCTGGAAGACTTTCATTGCCATCTACTACAAGTATATTGTTTTATAAATAAAAAGAGACTTTTTATAAATAAAATAGATTTTTTATAAATTAAATAATTAAATAATAATTATTCAATAAAAATTTTTAAACTAAATTAATTTAGAATGTAAAGAAAGAAGTTTCATCTTTACCAGTTTGTTTACAAACATAAATAAATAGAGTACCTCTAGTAGAAGCTTTAGAATACATAGAAGGAGCTTTGCTATAAAGATTTGGTCTAACTGGTAAGAATTTAAGAGGTTGGATGTATAGAGGATCTTCACCCAAAAGATCTAAAGGAGAATATTCAAGGGCTTGATCTGGAAAGTCTGGTCTTCTAATGAGAGCAGAGCAACTAATAATTAGGTTAGCATCATTAGGAGCAGTTTCTACAGCAACAACAGATCTTAATCCGAAAATTTGGGAACCAACATTCATGTCAAATTCAAAGTTTACTTGAGCGCCGTGTAATCTTTCATAAGCACTCATGGTAATTGGTAAGATAGCCATTTGATAAGGTCTAGTTAATCTTGCAAGATTAACAGTTTGGAAGCGTCTGTGAATATAGAAGATTAATAAATCTCTAGAATACATAATTTGTTGAGTTTTAACAGTAATTTGTCTTCTGTGAATGTATAATTGTCTTTGTTCTAATGCATCGGAAAGAGAAATTGATTGAGTTTTTGCCTTATCTAATAAGGGGATTCTCATAGTAATCATAGAAATGGTAGTAATATGAGTAGCAGCTAATGAGGCAATATTAGAAGTGGCAGAACTAATACCATAGAGAGGAGCAGTGGAAACTATGGTAGGTCTGATAGAGAAAGCACTTAATAATTTTCTTAAGATAGTACCTTCATCTTTGACATATGCTAAATCAGCAGCATCAAAAACACTATTTCTACAAGCATCAATAGCAGCGATGAAAGAACTTAAGTCATTGGTGTAATATTTACCTTGTCTTAAGTTAAGAACAGCTTCCCATAATTTATATTGAACTTGAGATCTGTTAAGTAAATCATGGAATGGTTTAACTTTACCAACGGAACAAGCAGCTTCAGAAGGATCGGTGGCAATATCCATATATAATTCATAATCAGGTTGTGTAGTTAATTCAAGACCATTGTATCTTTGTTGAACAATATTAGGAATAGAAGCAATTAACATATGCTCATCAAGGAATTTAATTTTTGGTAAGAAAAGAGCAGCAACGACAGGATGGACAAATGAAAATACATTAACTCTGTTTCTATCAAATTGACCATTTAAAGCACCAATAGCAACATCAGAGTAAAGTAAAGATTGAAGAGTTACTTGGCTATGTAATTCCTTGGTTAAACTGCATAATTGTAATATGTTATTTAATGTTTCTAATTCGTCTTGTTTAACATTCATCTTACCTGCTAAGTTATAACTAGCAGGAACAAAGCCGAGAGCCTTAGACATTTCATTATAAGTAATATCTAAAACTTCAGTATTGGCTAAACCAGTCTTGTTTTGGAATAATAAGTTAAGAATATGAGCCATTTCAGAATCATCAAATTCGTATTTCTTTTTGTATTCAGCAACCTTTTCAATATATTCTTTCATTGAAAGATTAGGATACTTAGCAATGAGGCGGTCTCTGATTTTTTCAGCAATTTTTTTGACTCTTTTAAGTTTATCGTTATATTTAGACATAACGGCATCAACAATTTGTTCATCCTTGTATTTTTGTTTTAAATCTTCAATGATAGCATATGTAGATTTTTGTTTGTCTGCATTTTTTTTCATTAAATTGTGTACTTCCCTATCGATATCGGTTCTTTCGGAAGGTTTGTTCATGGAGTTTTGGTTAGACATACTTGTTTATATATATTTAAATATATATTTTTTTTTATAAAAAATGAATTATATTATATTAAAAATTTTATAATCTTTAAAAAATACCTTAAAAAATAATAGTTTATATAATTTTCCTAAAATTTTAAAACAAACAATTTATAATTTTATGTATTATTTTTTGCTGTAATTCATAATTTCACCCATATAAATAAATTCGTCTATAGATTTATTACGAATAATTTTTTGAGAATTTTTTCTGATGACTTCATTGGTTTTGTTAATATTTTTTTTATTCATTTTTTTGACAGATGTTCTATTTAAATCTGCAGCAAAAACTAAATCATCTTTGGTAATTGTTTTTTTTCCATTTGAATATTTATTAACAAAATATGAAGGAATTACACAACTTATTAAACCATGTATTTCTAATAAATCCCAATTTTGTTCGCCATATATATAATTTTCCAAAATGTCACCTCTGGATAAATTATCAAGAACTCTACAATATTCTTTTTTTTTTATAAATTTATAATAGTTTTCATGTATCATTAATGGCATTAACACTTTTTCAGTATCATATAATTCTAAACATGTATCTATATCTTTATAGTCTATTAACATTTCTTCAGTTGATTTGTATAAATCAAAATCTTTATCTTTTTTTTTCATAATATCTGTAAAATTATTTAATATATTAGTTGTAATTTTCATACCAGAATAATTTACTTTTAGTTCGTCTAACTGAATTAAGATTTTTCTCATATCATTTTGACAATGTTCAATAAATTTAGATATTAATTCACTATCCAAATCTATTTTTTCATTTTTACAAATATTATTTACCCATTTTATAACTTCGCTTTGAAAAGGTGAAAATATTTTTACTTCGTTAGAATATTTTTTAGTTTCATTTAATTGTTTATTATGCTGATTATTTGTAATTATGATTATTGGCATAAATCTGTTATAATTATTATCTTTTATAATATCAAAAACTGCATTTTTATCATTAAGAGTTATAACTGATTCTAATTCATCGATTAATAAAACTGGTTTTTTATTTGGTTCAGATAAATTTTTTGAAGCTAATTTTGAAATTAAATCAACATCAACTTTTACTTTAGTATCCATCATATTCAAATTAATTATATCATATTTTTCTTCCTTTAGAATTATGTTGATAATTGTAGATTTTCCACAACCATGAGAACCCGTTATTAATAAATTACCTTTTCTTTTACTATATTCTATTTCAGTATCTGACATATTTACTAATTTTTTTTTTCTTCCTTTTGATGATTTTTTTAATAGACCATTTGTTTTTAAAAAATTTTTAACTTCATAAAAAGAAGTTAACCAATTCTCAATATAGTTAATTGATTTAGAATTACCTATGATTTGACTTAATTTAGTAGGTTTATATTTATGTTGTATAAGTTGGTCTTGTTTTTTGTTCATATTAATTATATTAAAAGTTATATATTTATATATTTTAATTCAACTTTTTTAATAAATAAATCAATATTTTTTATAAAGTATTGATTTATTAAAATTAAATTTCGTTATTAGGTATAATTTCTATGATATCATCATAATTGTCAATCATATCAATTATGTTTTTTATTTTTAAATTAATGTTGACATTTTCATTGAGATTAATATTTTTATTATTTTCAACATTTTCAACAATTTCAAAATTTTGGTCGCTATTTTCTTTAATACTATTGTCAGTATATTTATTAGTGGTATAATTATTAAATCTCCAAAAATATTCATTTAGTCCTTCTATACTATCATTCATTTTTTCTTTTTGGTATTCCTCAATAATTTGTTCATTTTCAAAAATATCGTCTTTTTCTTTTTTTGAAATATAATTTTCACTATTATTTAATAAATAATTAATATTAAATTTATCATTACAAATTGTCATCGAACTTAAATCATTTTTATTAATTTTATTCTTAGTTATAAAGTTTTTAACAAATTTTATGGTGTGATCATTAAGCATTATTGATAAAGTATTAATTTTACTATAATAATTTACGTCATTAAATAAAAACACTCCATAATCTAAAATATTGATTTCGCATGTAATTCTTTGATAATATGGAATTAAATTTTTTTCAGTCAAATGTATTCCATTTATACATCTTTTAATCACCTTGCCATTAACATTTTCATCGTCTAAATTTAAAGAACATTTACCATTTAAAAGGTCATTATAACAAATTTTAAGTTGTTTTGTACAAACTCCAAATTTACAATTATAACCCCCAGGACATTTTTTATTTAGACAATTTTTGCATTCTTTTGTAAAAATTAATAATTCTTCAAATAATTCTTTATTATCTTTAAGATTTATATTACTGAGTTCGGACATTTCATAAATCATGTTATAAATAAATTCTCTATTATTTTCTTTTAATTGTTCTTCTATGTTATGAGCAAACATACATTTATTTTTATATACACATTTCATATTATTAACTATATTGTAACAAAGTAATTTTTTAAAATTATATTTTTTATTTTTATCCATTGTTGTTATTTAATATAATATTTTTTTTATATCATTATTTTATATATTTTATATATTTTATTATGAATCAAAATAATTTATTAAATGTAGTAAATTTTATGAAACAAAATAAAAATTTTTCAGATTATAACCTAATTAACAATTTCTTATTAAATTTAAATTTTACAAACTATAGATTTAATAACCAAACGATTCAATTAGGAGGCGACGATAGTATTCCAAATCAAAATTTACCTGTTGTTGATATGTCAACTCAATTATACCAACCAAATCAAAATTTACCTCCTGTCAATATGACAACACCTCCTGTCAATATGACAACACCTCCTGTCAATATGACAACACCTCCTGTCAATATGACAATGCCTGTATCAGAAGTTCAACAAATACCACATCCTACAATTCCAATAGAACAAAATCCAAATATACCAATTAATACTGATGTGGAACAAGATGAAACAATTATACCAGAAATAGAAAATTTGACAGAACAAATTGAAAATTTTGGTGAAAATACCCAAAATTTAGGAATAAATGAAAATGAGGAATGTGTTTATAAAAAAATAAGAAATTCTGATGGAACTATTGTAACTCAAAGAATATGCAGCCAAAAAATTATAACCATGCCTGATATGTTTTTACCAAAACCAGGTTTTATTTATAGTGGTACTAATACCTACACTATAAGAAAAGGTACAATTTTATATCATGCTAATGTAAACAAAAGAGGTTTTAATACAAAAGAAATAAAATTGGGTAAAGATAAATTAATATCTTTCTTTACACCAAATTTTAGATTAGCATCTGATAAAATTGAAGGATGTTCTATAGATAAACAAAAGGGATTTATACATGTTTTTGAAGTTAAGCAAGATATACCTGATATATTTGTAAAATTACCATATGATACTGATGAAGACTTAAATTTAGATGAACTAAAAGATAAATTTTGTAATGGAAACGAATATTATAAAGGTGTAGGATTTTTTTATCCAAAAAATGAAATTGAACTTTTTAATAATTCAGTTTTGAATCAAAGAACTGAGGAAATGCACGAAAATTTGGATGATGATAGTTATTATTCTGAATTTGCATTATGTGCACCTAGTGACTATTTAACTTATTTATATTCACAAAAATGTATGAGTTTAAGAAAATTAAGTCAACCATATAGATTTGACGGGAAAAATTATAATTAATTTTTTGCCTTGAAAATATAATGATTTGAAACGGGAAAAATTATAATTAATTTTTTGCCTTGAAAATATAATGATTTGAAACGGGAAAAATTATAATTAATTTTTTGCCTTGAAAATATAATGATTTGAAACGGGAAAAATTATAATTGAGTGATTACGAATATAATGATTTTTTCTATTGAATACTTTTATGAAACGGAAAAATATAATTATATCAATTAAATTTATATTAATGAGTATAAATTTAATTAATTATAAGAAAAATAAAATGATTTTTAAAGAATTACTAGATAAAAATTATAAAATAAAAAAAGATGTTAACGATAATCAAATATTATATATACAATCAAATAATAAAGAAATAAAATGTAAATGCATAATGTTTATGATAGAAAAAAAAATAAATGAAAAAAATCAAGAAAGCTTAATAATTTGGTCAGATAGTAATCCATACATAGATGGCTATACAAGAGAAATAAGTAAAATTATAAGAAATACAATTCATAATGAAATAAAATATGTAATAAAAAAATCTACTCAAATTATTACAAAAAATGATTTGCAAAATTTAATTAATAATTTAATAAAAAATCAATATAGTTTTTTAGATAAATCAGGAAAAAGTATAAATTGTAATTGGATTTTAATAAATATGACTAATGGTAATATTGAGTATTATATGATTACCGATATAATATATTACTAATTATATTTATATAATATATATAAGTAAATAAACAAATGAGTTATTTATATGTTTATAATCGATTATTAAATGATAAAATAATAAAGTTAAAAGAATTAGGAAATGATAAAAATAAAAAAAATGAATGTATAAAATGCAAAAAAAAATTTGAAAATATATATACTTTATCTACCTTAACAATTACTGAAGCAAATATTCATGAACTATTTATTCATAATATTATTGAATATAATCTTTATGAAAAAATTATTAATTATGAAATTAGTGAAGATATTGTAAATTATAATTTATTTAATACAAATGAATTAAATATAATTGATGGTCTATATGAAGAAGGAAGTAACAAAATATATATTGATAAGAAAAAAAATATTTTTAACTCAAAAAATAATAAATTTTCAGAACATTATGGATTATTATATTTTTCAAAAAATAAGTTAGATAAAATAGTCGTTCAAATAAACTCTAGAGTAGATAGTGAAGATCCAGATATATATATGCCTCAAAATTCAGAAGAAGCATTTAATGTTGATTATATTTTTCATACACATCCTAAAACTCCATATTTAGGTTCTAGAATATCAAATTCAATTTTATATGAATTTCCTTCAATGTCTGATATTTTACATTTTATAGATCATCATAATAGAGGTAAATTATTGGGTTCAATTGTTATAGCTCCAGAAGGTATATATAATATTAGAAAATATACATTCAATAGGGATAAAATTAGATTAGATAGAGATATATTTTTATCAGAATTAGAAGATACATATATAGAATGTTATCAAGACTCTATGTTAGATTTTAGAGATTTAAAAGAAATTTTAAAAGTAAATGGATTTTATAAAATATCAGAAAATATATTTTATAAACAAATTGCAATTAATTTAGAATTTATAAAAAGAATTAATTATGTATTAGAAAAATATGATATAACTATAGATTTTTATCCTAGAGTAAAACTAAATGAAAAATGGATTTTTTCAACTATTTATTTGCCCAGTATTTAATTATTAAAATTTATTTTCTTGATGTCTTCTTAGAATTTTTTTTAGAAGATTTTTTGGAACTTTTTTTTGATTTTCTTTTTTTAGCACCACCTACTTGACCTTTTGATTTTTTACTAGATTTCTTTTTGGAAACCTTTTTGGAAGTTTTTTTTGATTTTCTCTTTTTAGCACCACCTAATTGACCATTTAAGTCTAAATTAAGTATTTGATCATATCTCAATTTAACACCAGGATGTAATCTTAAATATAAAGTTAATCTTTCAGCAAGGTTATGTAATTGGTCTTGGTTTAAATCACCAGGTAATGGATTAGCTTCGTCAATATTATCTCTTAGAACTGAATACCAAGGATAATATCCTAATTGTCGTAATAGCATACGGGGGCGAGGAGGAGGAGGTAAATTATCCATAAATATATATATATAGTTTTTATATAAAAAATTATTTATAATTATTATAGGTAAATTAGAAATAATAATTGAAATATATTTAATGTATTGTTAGGTAAACAAATATTCAAACGCAATAAATGTATTAGTAAGTGAAATAAATAAGGCTATACTATAAAATAAAAAATAATCTATATAAATAAAAAAAATATAGATAATTTTTTATTATTTTGCAATTTAATATATATATTCTTATTATATAATATATGCATCATTTACAAGAAATTCTAGTAATATTAATAGTCATTGTTGTTTTAGGTTACGCATATGATAAAATATATGGTTTATCTCTTTCCCTAACAGAAAACTTCTTAGGTCAAACTCAAAATTTTGTGTATACCAATAAAAATAACATAGCAAATCAATTAGAATATGGAGCAAAAAATATGAATGGTATGTACAGCAAACCATTAGGTTATGAAATGGGTCCATCACAAAATATAGGGGTTAATGAAAATTCCAAAACCGATATTTTTGATAGTAGAGGTTACAAATGGACTGAAAATGCCAAAAATCCAGAAGTTGATGAATTGACATGGAAAATTGATGATCAACAATTAAGACAAAATTTTGAAAGAACATATATGTTAGACCCCGATGGTTCCGTAGCACAATATGATGTAACTTATAATAAAATTAGTCCAAATTGTTGTCCTGCACAATACTCTCCTCCATTTAAACTAACTGATAAAGATGAAACAAATTGTGATTATGCACAAAAATATGTAGCAAATCAATATTCTGGTATGAATTTTGCAGATGGTTATGGTTGTGTTTGTATGACACCAGAACAAGCAACTTTCTTTGGAAACAGAGGTGGTAATACGCAATAAAAATATTTTTAATATAGAATAAAAAATAATTTTTTTAATAAATTTTTCTTTATATTATATATAAATATATAAATGGCTAATTTAGAAACAAGTCTAATTGCAATTATTACTATTGTAATAACCTATGCTTTATTTGGTTTAATTTTAAGTTATACTTGGAATAACTCTATGAAAGTTGTAATGCCAGGAACCCCTGAAATTGGTATTTGGAATGCCCTTATGTTAGTATTAACTTTACATATTTTATTCGGTGGATTTAGTTCCACTATAAATTCCATTTCAAATGTCACAAATTTAAATAAATAAAAAATAATTTTAGAAAGTTGATTTAAATAATATGTTTATTTATTATTTAAAGTTATAATTAGTAATTTTATATATATAATGGATTTTAGATATTTAACCGAAAGTAAAAATGAATTTAATAATTTGTTGTGTAGTATACTAGTGCCACATTTATATAGTGGTATTTCCGGAATGTTAGATTATTCTGTAAAAACCAATAATATGTTAGAAGAAAAAAAGAATAAAAATAAAAATGTTCAAAATCCTGGTGTTTTAAACATTTTTAAAATGTGTTTAAATGATGTTTCTGGGATTAATAATTACGAAATTGAAAATGAATACAAAAGAATAAAAGAAAAATCAGATTGTGCTGAATGGTTTGATAATTTAATTAAGGCTACATTTAAAAGTTATGTTTTATTTTTAACATGGGATCCAAAAATAGCTAATTCAAAATATACTGATAATGATCTATACGAAAAAATATCTTTAAAAGATTTTATTCATAAATGTTATATTGAAACTTGTAATTATTTTAAAGAAAATCCAGAATTATTTTTAAAAAAAAATTCAAAAAAAGATATTTATGAAATTATAAAAAATTGTATAGAAATGGCAATTAAAAAGACATTACCTTATAACGAAATAATTCAAGAATATTTAAAAATTAATTTTACAATGGAAGCTGAAGATAAAGTTCAAAATAAAAAGGAAATCGATAATATTAAAAGTATGGTTTTTAGAATTTTATCTCAAAATAAATACGGAGCTAGACCTGCTGGAAAAGCTGTTTTATCTGAAGATTCTTCCGATAAAAAATATAATAATTATGAAAACAATTATCAACATGATTCTGAGGCTGGTAAAAGAGAAATTGAACAATTTATAAATAAAGAAGTTAATCATCAAAGTTCTGAAGTAGATGAAAGAAATATTAAAGAAGAAAAAGAAATATTTAGACCTTATTCTGCAACAAATTCTAAACATAGTTCTATTAGAAGTAAATCACAATTAGTATCTGAAACTTCTGATGATTTTAATGTTCCTGATGTTGTAAATAAGTCATTACATTCAACCCATTCAAAACATTCAATTATAAATGAAAATTCTTTAGATAGTAATAATCTAAATCAAGTAATAGAATACCAAAATGAAACAAGTGATGATAATAAGCAACATGGTGGTAATATAGAAACAACTACCCAAATAATGACACGTTCAGAAGCAAAAAGAAAAGAATTGGATATGGTTTTAAATAATACTCAATCAGAAACAAGTAGAACCAGTAAAACCAGTAGAACAAGTAAAACCAGTAGAACCAATAAATCATTAAGTCATTTAGCAAGTCCAGTTCCAATAAGAAAAAATCATACAGAGAGAATTTATGATGATGCAGTACCACCAGCTGTTAATATGACAGGTGGTAAAAGAAAAATACAAATAATAAAAAATAAATCAAATGTTATTCATGATAAAGTAAATGGTATAAATAATTATTTCACAACATTATTAAGTAATTACACAAAAAAGAAATAAATAAAATTTTATAATAAAAATTTATATTGTTTATTTATATAAATAATATAATGAATGATAATACATATTATAAAGAAATTATGATTAATTATGCTTTAATAATAATTTTATGTTTATTTTTAGTAGTTTACATTGTAATAAATTTTAGTATAATAAAAGAAGGTAATATATATGGAGGCAATATACCAAAAACTATTATAATAACAGGTGTAATATTTTTAATATTATATGTATTTCTAACTTGGGAAGATGAAGAAGAAATTGTTGTTATACCTAAATACAATATAAATAATAAAGTTAATATTGAAGATAATTCTCCAGTCCCCAAAGGTAATTTAAAAATAGAAAATAAATATAATACTAAATATTTTAAAGAACAAATAATTAAAGATACAACTAATAATATAATAAATAAAAATAATTTTACAAATAAACAAGAATTAATTAATAATATAAATAAAAGTTCAGATAATGTTATGGAAAATTCCAATATATTTGTTACACAAAAAAACAAAGCTAAATTCGGAATTAAATTTTAATTTTTTTATTTTATAATTTTATAAATGAGTAAAGTAAAAGACGTTAGACTTGATGGAAATAAATCTCTTCCAATAAAGGAATTTAAACTAGATTCAATGTGTGAAAATCCCGCAATTGTTATGATAGCAAAAAGAGCAAGTGGTAAGTCTTGGGTATGTCGTTCTATTTTAAAACATTTTAGGCATATACCAGTAGGTTTAATAATAGCTCCAACTGAAAAAATGGCGAATTTT
>Ga0194124_10003109_pt1 | contig 17807 bp, 15 predicted proteins | sample TA2KigCas0mmetaG_FD_148605 | JGI IMG/M metagenome (GOLD analysis project Ga0194124, IMG submission 148605) | Freshwater microbial communities from Lake Tanganyika, Tanzania - TA2015031 Kigoma Deep Cast 0m | ecosystem: Environmental > Aquatic > Freshwater > Lake | place: Tanzania: Lake...
CCCCGGTTGCTTCACCCATCGCGGTTGTCGATGATTTGCCGGCCGAAATCGATGTCGCCACAAGATCGAAATAGCCGGTGCCGGGTTCGCGCTGATGACGTGTCGCCGTGTAGCCTTTCGTCTCCGCCGCAAATTCAGCCTGCTGCAATTCCGAATAAGCGGCCATGCCCCGATCTTTATAACCAAGCGCCAATTCGAACATGCCGTGGTTCAATGCATGGAAGCCTGCGAGCGTCACAAACTGGAATTTGTGACCCATCGCGCCTAGTTCACGCTGGAATTTGGCAATGGTCGCCTCATCAAGCTTCGCTTTCCAGTTGAACGACGGCGAGCAGTTATAAGCCATCATCTTGCCCGGATATTTCTTCTGCAAAAGTTCGGCGCGAGTTAGGCCTCTAGCAAGCGGGCATGGTGGCGGAACTCGGTATCTCTGCGAGCTATCTTAATCTAATGGAGCGCAACCAGCGCCCCGTCACCGCGCAATTGCTGATCCGCTTGGCTGAAGCGTTCAATGTCGATCCGCGCAGTTTTGCTCGCGAGGAGGAAGCGCGGCTGCAAAGCGAACTTGATGAGATGTTCGCTGATCCGCTATTTCGCGCAGCACCCGTTGCGCGCGATGAACTGCGCGAATTTGCCGACATCGCCCCGTCCATCGCCGAGGCCGTGCAGCTTCTATACACAGCCTATCGTGATTTGAAAGAAGGGGGCGCGGGCGCGGGCAGCGCGCAAGATGATGAGCGCAGCGAAGCAGCCTCAAACAATAATCCAGTTGATCGAGTGCGCGATCTCATTCAATCGGCGACCAATCATTTTCCTGAACTTGAAGCCCGCGCGGAAGCGCTCGCCGAAGACATTGCAAAAACGGGAAGCGATTTACTCCTTGCGCTCGTTGCAGGATTGAAGGAGATGCATGGCATTCGCGTGCAAATCTTGCCGGTGGATGTGATGCCGTCATCGCTTCGTCGCTTTGATCATCACCGCCGTCGGCTGATGCTTTCCGAGCTTGTTGATGTTCATGGCCGCACATTTCAAACCGCCTATCAACTCGCACTCATTGAATGGCGCGAGGTGATTGACGCGATTGCCACGCGCTTGGAGCCTGAACTAAGCCCCGCCAAAGCGCTGTTGCGCGTGAGTCTTGCGAATTACGCCGCGGCTTCTTTGATGATGCCCTATCAGAAATTTCTCGATGCGGCAGAAGCGTTGAATTACGACATCGATGTGCTTGGTGCGCGTTTTCAAGCGAGCTTTGAACAGGTCGCGCATCGATTAACAACCTTAAATCGTACCAATGCGCGCGGTGTGCCCTTCTTTCTCATTCGCATTGATAATGCGGGTAATGTATCAAAACGTTTTGCTGCGGGGAATTTCCCCTTCTCGCATTTTGGGCGCACTTGCCCACTCTGGAGCTTGCACGAAACCTTCTCGAGCCCCGGCACCTTTATGACCGAGCTTGTTGAACTGCCAGATGGTGCGAAATGGTTTTCAATCGCGCGCACGGTGCGCCGCGCGGCTTCTGCTTATGGCGATGCCGAAGGACAATTCGCCATCGGTTTAGGCTGCGAATTGAAATATGCATCACGTTTGATCTATGCGCGTAAATTTGATTTGAAAAACGCCCCCTCGACGCAAATCGGCGTCAATTGCAGATTGTGCGAACGCGAAAATTGCGCCCAACGCGCAGCCCCACCGATTACGCGCAAACTCCGCATTGATGAAAGCATTCGCGGCGTGTCGCCCTTTAGTTTTGATGTGTAAATAGATCAAAAAAACGTGAGAGACGATCCACGATGATGGTTCGACATGCCACTTCGTGGCGGCTGACCACGAGGAAATAAACTATCCCCGCCGACGGCGGCGACCGCCCTCGCCTTCCGCTGCTTGGGTGATCTCTTTTTTCGGCGGGAAAGTCACGACCTTCGCAAGATTTTCAAAATAGTCAACCTTGTTCGGGATTGCCATCGCACTCACGAAATGCGTCTGGAATTTTGGTTCCATTGCGGTTTCGATCTTCTCGATTTTGCCGACAGTTTTTTCGATTTCGTCACGCGCATTGAGATTGAGCAAAGCAATGCGCGCGCCCGTGCCTGCGGCATTACCCGCCGAGCCAACTTTCTCAAGATTACAATCGGGAATGAGGCCCAAGACCATCGCATATTTCACATCGATATGACTGCCGAATGCGCCCGCAAGCGTGATGCGCTCGACGTGATCAACACCATAATGATCGAGCAGCAATTTCACGCCCGCATAAAGCGCAGCTTTGCCGAGTTGAATTGCCCGAACATCGGCTTGCGTGATCGTGATGCGTGGCTCGCCATCATGCAGCAGATAAGTGAAGGTGCGGCCCTCCGGCAGAATGCGCGATGTGCGGGCTTGCAAATCGCCGTCAATTACGCCGTCTTGCGTGATGACGCCAGCGAGATACATCTCCGCAATCGCTTCGATAATGCCCGAACCGCAAATGCCATTGACGCCCGTCTTCGCGGCTTCCTCAGTAAAGCCGTCTTCATTCGACCAAAGATTTGAGCCGATGATTTTGAATTTCGGTTCAAGCGTTTGAGGATCGATGCGCACACGCTCGATTGCACCCGGTGCCGCGCGCTGACCGGATGAAAGCTGCGCGCCTTCAAAGGCCGGACCTGTTGGTGATGAACACGCTAGCAACCGCTTTTTGTTGCCAAGCACGATTTCGGCATTCGTGCCGACGTCGACGAGCAGCGTCACGTCATCATTCATATGCGGTGCTTCGGAAAGCACAACGCCTGCCGTATCCGCGCCCACATGGCCTGCAATGCAGGGCAGTAAATAGACATAAGCACCCGGTGCGATAGTGAGACCGACTTCGCGCGCCTTCACATCTTGGCCCTTATCGAGAGTGAGCGCGAAAGGCGCGCCGCCAAGCTCGGTCGGATCCAATCCCAAGAAGAGGTGATGCATAATCGGATTGCCGACGACGGTCATTTCGACCACACGCTCGCGGGTGATCTTGGCTTCTTTGACAACTTCGCCGACGAGATCGTTGAGTGCCGCGCGCACAGCATCCGTCATCTCGTTCTCGCCGCCCGGATTCATCATCACATAGGAGACGCGGCTCATCAGATCTTCGCCGAAGCGGATCTGCGGGTTCATCAAGCCTGCCGAGGCCAATGTCTCGCCGGTATAGAGATCAGAGATATGCGCGGCGATGGTTGTCGAGCCCACGTCAACGGCAACACCGTAAGACGTTTCAACAAGGCCCGGATAAATGCCGACGATATCGCGGCCTTTGCGCACGGCGACGGTCACTTTCCATTCGCCTGCACGCAATGTCTTTTGCAGCGTATTCAGCACGCGCAAATCCGGCATCGAAGCATCGATGGCCCATTGCGCTTTCAGTGCTTCGCAGAGACGCGTGAAATCGGATGACGGCTCGTCGATATTCGGTTCGGCCACTTCGATGAAGTGCAACCGTACAACAGGCTCAAGCGAGATCTGGCGTGTGTCGGCGCTTTTGCGCACGACTTGGCGATGCACTTGGCTTTCCGGTGGCACGTCGATGACGACATCGCCGCAGAGTTTTGCCTGACAACCCAACCGCCGATGCGCGCCGAGCGCGCCGCGCTTCGACGCATAACGCTCTTCGACCTGGTTCCATTCGGTCAGATGGCTCTCAGATGAACTGATGCCATGCTTGGCGAAATCACCCTCTGCCACAAGAATTTGACACCGGCCGCAAATGCCGCGACCGCCGCAGACGCTATCGACATCGACACCGAGTGAACGCGCCGCTTCAAGCACCGAAGTGCCCTCAGCAAAATCACCGCGCTTGCCCGAAGGCGCGAAAACGATGCGATGTGTCGACATGATTTACTCGCGATTGCGACGACGGCCTTCACGGCCACGACGATCACCAGCCGCGCCTTCAGCACCTTCCGGCGCGGGTTCGCGATATTTGCGAATCCAATTACCGCAATTCGGATCGTGACCCATCATCACATCCGCGCCGATAATCGCTTGAATATCTTCCGCATGGAGCGGGTTCATGATTGCTGATGTCATGCCCGCACCAATCGCCATCGGCATGAAGGCGGCAGCCAAGCCGCGACGGTTCGGCAAGCCGAAAGAAAAATTCGACGCGCCACACGTTGTGTTGACTTTTAATTCTTCGCGCAGACGACGCAGGAGATGCAAAAGTTTGCGACCCGCATCATTCAAAGCACCGACCGGCATGACGAGCGGATCGACAACGACGTTTTCTTTTGAAATGCCGTAATCAGCGGCGCGTCGCACAATCTTCTTCGCGACTTCAAACCGCATATCGGGATCTTCCGAGATACCGGTCTCATCATTCGAGATCGCCACAACCGCTGCGCTATATTTTTTAACGAGCGGCAAAACGGATTCAAGACGCTCTTCTTCACCCGTCACCGAATTTACAAGCGCTTTGCCTTTGTAAACCGAAAGGCCACTTTCAAGGGCCGCAACAATCGAACTATCGATCGAGAGCGGGACGTCTGTGACTTCCTGCACGCGCTTGATCGCTTCGGCGAGAATTGCCGGTTCATCGGCAAGCGGAATGCCGGCATTCACGTCGAGCATCTGCGCGCCCGCTTCCACTTGCGCCAGCGCATCGGCGATAACGCGCGTGTAATCACCTGCGGCCATTTCAGCGGCGAGCAATTTGCGGCCTGTCGGATTGATGCGTTCGCCAATCATAACGAAGCGGCGATCAAAGCCGATCACGACTTCTTTTTTATGCGAAGAAAGAACGGTATCAGTCATCGGAAATCCTCAAGGAGCCTCGAAGGGCAGATATAAGAAACAAGCGTCACTGGAAAACTCTTTGGTCGGATAGCGTCATTCCAGCCGCGAGTCTTGTCACATTGCGACAGCGGAAGGCGGCATCTCGCTATCGGCCGGTGTGGCAAAAGCGCGCCGGAAGGGCTGGCGGCCCTTCAGCACGCCCGATTCCGTCACAATATGGCCGACGCTTTCCTCTTTGCGATAGGCCATGATGTGAACACCGGCGACGCCTTTGATTTCGGAAATTTCCTTAATGAGATCGATACAGAGCTTTATGCCCTCGGCCTTTTGATTTTCAGCACCTTCAATGCGCTTGATCACTTCATCCGGAATATGCACGCCCGCAACATTGCTGCGCATCCAGCGCGCGGTCTTGGCGGATGGCAAAGGCCCGACACCAACGAGAATATAGCATTTCTCATCAAGACCCATATCGCGGACCTTGGTCATGAATTGCTTTAACAGCGGCACATCATAGCAATATTGCGTTTGAATATATTGCGCACCGGCCGCGATTTTTTTCGCCAAGCGTAACGGACGCCAATCATAAGGCGGCGCAAATGGATTCTCCGCAGCGCCTAAAAACAAACGCGGCGGATCAGTGATTTTGCGACCAGAGAGAAAAGTTCTCTCATCGCGCATGATTTTGATGACCGAGAGAAGCGACGTTGAATCAAGATCGAAAACGGGCTTCGCTTCCGGATGATCGCCCGATTGCACGCCGTCACCCGTAAGCGCCAACACATTGCACACGCCGAGCGCTGCAGCGCCCAGCACATTACCTTGAATCGCAATGCGGTTGTAATCGCGACAAGAGATTTGCAAAATTGGTGAATAGCCAACGCGTGTGAGCAGCGCACAAATCGCAACGCTCGACATATGGCAATTCGCACCCGAGCCATCGGTCGCATTCACACCATCAACGAAACCATCGAAATGTTTGACGCGCTCATAGACATCGTCAGGATTAGCGCTGTCGGGCGGATTGAGTTCTGCGGTGATCGCAAATTCACCACGACGCAACACCCGCTCCAAACGACCACGCGACGTGTGACCCGGCAATTCGGGAAGTGGCGACGCAGGCGTTGGGCCGAGATCGGTTGAAGGAATAGGAGGCGTCATTATTACTTGTCCCTAAACAATATCACTCATGCGCGCCTTGAGAGACGGCAAGCCATGAGGAGCGGCCCTTCAAGCGATGATCCATCGGCTTTTGTACATCCATGATCTTATCGCCCTCTTTCATAAGACGACTGCCTTCCCAACCCTTCACCCACACACAGGGCATCTCGGCATAGACTTCGCAATTGCCATTCGCGCGCACACCGCCACAGGGGCCGTTGCGCAAATTCTTCGGGCAATTCATCGGGCAAGACATACCGGTTGAGGAGAGAATGCATTGGCCGCACATACGGCAATCGAAGAGTGCGCTTTTGATTGTTTTCTCGACAACCACCATCGGCTTTTCCATCCGCTCATAACCAATAAGCTTGAAAAGCGGCGCGAGAGTCCGCAGCGTGGCTTTAACAATCGAATAGGTAATTTCCATCAATCGCGCATGACGATTGGCCCAAAAGCGCAAAACGAATTTATTGCCATCACGCGGCGGCTTGGTAGAGGCTTCAAAAGCAAAAGGAACGTTCGACATTATTTCGTCTCCTCGTAACCTTGATTCTTTGCCAGAGCGGCAAGCCGCTCATTCGGATAATCGGCTTCGAGTTTTGCCGTCCATGCTGAGGCTTCCGCTTCGAGATCGTCGCTCACATCAAGAGGATCCGCGCGACGCCAATCAGCAAGATAAGCGTCGGTTGATTGCGCGCCTGCTTTCATCGCCGCAGCGTCAATGGCGGTGACAAAACGTTCAGGCAATTCGCGCTTGGCGCTGGTGCGCCCTTGCTTTACGATAACTTGCGCGGGCATGTCGCGCCAATAAACGATGATCAATTGAGCCATGGCTCAAAACCCTCCGCATTTTTCACGCATTTATACGGCAGGGCCGCGCGCGTGGATGCGACCGTTTCCGGTGACAAATGTCTCCAATCCGCCAAGTCCAGTCACGCGCATTTCGAAGGCGAGACCCAAACGCTCAGCGGCTTTACGCGCTTTCTTTTCAAGCGCCGCATCGGGCATCTGCGCAAGATACACGACACGTTTATAGTGACCGAAAATATCGCCTAACAGTTGGGGATAGCGGTCGAGGCCGAGACCTTGAATGATCAGCCGGTCGAAATGCCGAACAAGATAATCCGTGAGGAAGAATGAGCCTATCTCCTCGTCCATTAGTTTATCAAAATCGCCATGCTTGGAATAAAACGCGTAGCAATGATCGCCTTCAATACGCGTCACACCTTCCTCTTCGAGAACTTTGTCGAGAAGGCCGCCGGTGCCGCAATCGCCATAAAGGCAGAGGATGTTGGCATAGCCATCAACGCGCGCTTTGCGGATTTTCTTGCGCACGCCGTCCGGAATTTTTTCGGGCCGATTGTGCCAGATCGCGGGCAGGCAGGTGATGTCGAGATGATCGAGTTTGTTGAGCGTCTTCGCGGCGATCAATTCACGCGCGAGAGCGCCGCAGGCAATGACCAATGTCTTGTGTGATTGGCTTGGCGGGTTGCTGCTTTGCTCACCCATCGTACTTGCTCCTCTCAACCGTCATTGCGAGGAGCGAAGCGACCAAGCAATCCAGTCTAAATATTCAAAAGCAACTGGATTGCTTCGCTAACGCTCGCAATGACGGGACCTGAAATCCCGTCATTCGTAATTTTTACGCCCGTATCGTCCGTTGCGACAAAAGCGATTTTGCCGTTTCGACGGCCACCGCCGCGTCGCGGCAATAGGCGTCGGCACCAACAGCTTCCGCGAAAGCTTCGTTCAAGGGCGCACCGCCGACGAGTACGAGATAGTCATTGCGCATGCCCTTTTCTTTGAGCGTGTCGATGACGACCTTCATGTAAGGCATTGTGGTGGTGAGCAGCGCCGACATACCGAGAATGTCCGGCTTATGTTCTTCAAGCGCTTCAATATATTTCTCGACTGGATTATTGATGCCGAGATCAATCACTTCGAAACCCGCACCTTCCATCATCATGCAGACAAGATTCTTGCCAATGTCGTGAATGTCACCCTTCACCGTGCCAATCACCATCTTGCCGACTTTTGGCGCACCGGTTTCAGCAAGCAAAGGACGCAGCACCTGCATGCCGGCCTTCATCGCATTTGCTGACATCAACACTTCTGGCACGAACAGAATGCCATCACGGAAATCAACGCCGACAATGCGCATGCCTTCGACGAGCGCTTTCGTCAGAATGTCATAAGGGGTCCAGCTGCGCTTCAGAAGGATATAGACGCCGTCGACAATTTCTTCGCCGAGACCATCATAGAGGTCGTCATGCATCTGTTCGACAAGTTCTTCGTCGCTGAGCGTATTAAGATCGAGATCGCCGTCGGCCATTGGTCTTTATCCTTAGAGAAGGTCGGTTATGCGTTTCGCTTCTAGACCGGATAAGATCCCGAAGTCGAGATCGCTGTCGGAATTGGGACGTTCCCTCCCCTGATTGCGACAGGAAACCCCATCGCACTCACAAAGCACGCCTCAAACCACATCTAACACGACTTGGGATCAAGCCCGCAGCCGGGCATTGTCCGGATCGAAGGGGGACTCAGCAATTACGGTTGCCCGATAGGCTTTGCCCAAAATCGAAATCTCCATCTCGGTGCCGTTAGCCGCATATTCGGGCGCAACCATTGCAAGCGCCAATGATTTGCCAAGCCGCCAACCAAAACCGCCCGACGTGCAGCGACCAATCAACTTGCCGCCTTCATGGATCGGTTCGGACCCGCGCGCGTCGACATCCTCGATGCCATGCATTTCAAGCGTGACGAAATGATTGGAGAAACCTTTTTGCTGCCACGCCACCAAAGCATCGCGGCCAAGGAACTGGCCCTTGTTCGGATGCACGAAACGCTGCAAGCCGGACTCAAATGCCGAATATTCAATCGACATTTCACGACCCACAAGGCGATAGGATTTTTCAATCGCCATCGACATCATCGCGCGTATGCCGAAAGGCTTGATGCCAAATTTCGCACCGGCCTTCATCAGGAGATCAAAAAGATAATTCTGCATCTCAATCGGATGATGGAATTCATATCCCAATTCACCGATGAAGTTCACGCGCAACACGTCGCAATGCACCGCGCCAACTGAAATGCGCTCACCCGTGAGCCATGGGAAGGCTTCATTAGACATATCCGTATCGGTCAGGGACTGCAGCACGTCTCGTGACTTTGGTCCTGCGAGCACAAGCACGCCATAAGAAGTCGTGATCGATGTGAAACGCACGCTGCCATCCTTCGGCAGAAGTTTCTTGAGCGTATCATGATCGTGACGCTCGAGTGCACCAGCCGAGACGAGATAGAACGTATCGGGCGCACTTTCATAAAGCGTGAATTCCGCACGAACACCACCACGCGACGTCAACAAATGACAAAGCGCAATACGGCCGCGTTGTTTCGGAATGCGATTGGCAAAAATTGAATCAAGCCAAGCACGCGCGCCAGGACCTGAAACAATACATTTCGCAAAGGCCGACATATCCTGCAAGCCCACGCCATTTGTGACGTTCTTCACTTCATCGCCGACAAAGGGGAAATAATTCGAACGACGGAAGCTCCACTTTTCCTTGATCTTGCCATCATCCGCCGGTGGCGCATGGTTCTCATTGGTGAGAACATCATCAACATTGAGCTCGGACGCCGGTACTTCATAGCCCTCCGGCGCAAACCAATTCGGACGCTCCCAGCCATAGACTGAACCAAACACGGCGCCGAGTGCCTTCATGCGATCATAGCAAGGCGTCTGACGCAGAGGCCGCGCAGCCACACGTTCTTCATCCGGATAATGCGGTGTGAAGACATTGGCATAGGCTTCTTCATTCTTTTGCTTGAGATAGCCACGACCAGCATAAGACCCATAACGACGTGGATCGACGCCCATCAAATCAGCCGTCGGCTCACCATCAACGATCCATTCCGCGAGTTGCCAGCCTGCGCCACCGGCAGCAGTCACACCAAAACTATGGCCTTCATTCAACCACACATTCGGCAGATCCAATGCGGGGCCGACAATCGGGTTACCATCGGGCGTGTAAGCAATCGCGCCATTATACACTTTCTTGATGCCAACCTCGCCGAAGGCCGGAACGCGCACAATCGCCGCTTCGATATGCGGCGCTAGACGATCGAGATCTTCTTGAAAGAGTTCGTATTCGGAATCCTTGTGCGGACCATCGACATAGCAAACCGGCGCGCCTTTTTCATAAGGGCCAAGAATGAAACCGCCCGCTTCTTCACGAAGATACCATGAGGAATCGGCTTCACGCAGTACGCCCATTTCCGGCAAGCCCTTTGCGTGACGTTCCTGCACAGCCGGATGCGGTTCTGTTACGATATATTGATGCTCAACAGGGATCACCGGAATATCAAGACCAAGCATCTTGCCGGTCTGGCGGGCAAAATTGCCTGACGCAGAAACAATGTGCTCGCACTGAATGTCGCCGTTGTCTGTTTTGACAAGCCATTCGCCCGATGTCGTGCGCTCAATCGCGATGACCGTTGTATTGCGATAGATTTCCGCGCCGCGGTTACGCGCACCTTTCGCAAAAGCTTGAGTCAAATCGGCAGGCTGAATATAACCGTCATCCGGATGCTGGATCGCGCCGAGCAGGCCTTCGGTATTGCAGAGCGGCCAGATTTCTTTCACTTGCTGAGGCGTGAGCTTGTTGACTTTCACGCCGATGGTTTCAGCAACACCGGCATAATACATGAATTCATCCCAACGCGTTTTGGTGCGCGCGAGACGGATATTCGAAACTTTCTTGAAGCCGACCGGCTGACCCGTTTCCGCTTCCAAGCTGCCATAGAGATTGACTGAATATTTATGGAGCTGGCCGACCGAATAAGAGAGGTTGAACAGCGGCAACAAACCGGCAGCATGCCAAGTGGAGCCCGACGTCAATTCTTTTCGCTCGATCAGAACGACATCCGACCAGCCTTTTTTTGCAAGATGATAAAGCGTTCCGACACCGACAACGCCTCCGCCAACGACCACAACACGCGCTGTCGTTTTCATGTCCCACCGCTCCTCTTCGCTTGCCCTCAACGAGCTTTGCTGTATTAGCGCAGCTTACAGGCATCATTTACAGTTTTTCTGAGGGTCACGCGCCCGTCTTACTGCATTTCGACGCTCGATATCCTGTCGCCGTCAAGAATGCCCTCTTTCCGTCACTCCACTCTTTGCCTCATGAATCTGATGAGCAAGACTCATCGGATATGACGGCTTGCGACAAGAAATGGCGCGAATGGGGCAGTCGCCAGGGTTTGGCGGCATTATCACTATGAACAGGGAACTTCTAGCGGCAAATGCCCCTTCCCCCAACGCGGAGGTTATCATGTCCAATCTGGCGCAGGATCAACATTCAGATAGTGGCCGTCGTGGTCGCGACGCGCGGCGAGCGGCACGCGCTTCACGCGGCGGAGCCTCCATTCCCTATATTACGCGTCAGAGTCCGCTCGTCGAATTGCTCTCCGAGGAAGCGATGCAGATCATCGAGCACAATGCAGAAACCTTGCTCGAGGAAGTTGGTATCGAATTCCGCGATTATCCGAATGCGCTGAAGCTCTTAAAAGATGCTGGCTGTGACATCAAAGGCGAACGTGTGCGCTTTCCGCGTGGCCTTGCGAAGAAACTCATCGCAACAGTTCCTTCGCATTACACACAACATGCACGCAATCCCGCGCGTAGCGTCGAGATCGGTGGCAAGAACACGGTGTTCGCGCCCGTCTATGGTTCACCTTTCGTGCATGATCTCGACAATGGTCGCCGCTACGGAACGATTGAAGATTTCCAGAATTTCGTGAAGCTCGCTTATATGTCGCCCCATATGCATCACTCGGGCGGCACGGTTTGTGAGCCGGTCGATCTGCCGGTGAACAAGCGCCATCTCGAAATGGTTTACGCGCACATGCGCTATTCCGACAAAGCCTATATGGGCTCGGTCACGCATCCCGATCGTGCGCAAGATACAGTCAATCTTGCCAAAATCATGTTTGGTGAAGAGTTCATCGATCAGAATACGGTTCTCACCAGTCTTATCAATGCGAATTCGCCAATGGTGTGGGACAATACGATGCTCGGCGCAGCCGAAGTCTATGCGCGCAACAATCAAGCCTGCATCCCCACGCCTTTCATTCTTTCAGGCGCGATGAGCCCTGTGACACTTGCAGGCACTCTGACGCAAGTGCTTGCTGAAGTGTGGACTGGGACTTCTTTCGTGCAACTTGTGCGCCCCGGCGCGCCGGTAATCTTCGGTACATTCGTATCAACGCTTTCGATGCAATCGGGCGCACCGACATTCGGCACACCGGAAGGCTCACTCGCGATCTTTGGTGCGGCACAACTTGCGCGCCGTATGAAGATGCCGTTCCGCACGGGTGGTTCGCTGTGCGGTTCAAAATTACCGGACGCGCAAGCCGCCTATGAAAGCGCGAACACACTGATGCCGACCTTGCTCGCAGGAACAAATTTCGTGTTGCATGCAGCGGGATGGATGGAAGGCGGCCTCGCGTCTTCTTACGAAAAATTCATTATGGATTGTGATCAATTAGGCGGCCTTCATGTGCTCGCCAAGGGCATCGACATAAGTGAAAACGGTCAAGCGATGGACGCGTTCCGCGAAGTTGCACCGGGCGGCCATTTCTTTTTCTCGGCGCATACGCAAGCGAATTTCGAAACGGCTTTCTACCGCTCAAGCGTTGCGGACAATAACTCGTTTGAACAATGGGATGCGGAAGGCCGCAAGGATGCCGCCCAACGCACCAATGGCATCTTCAAACGGATGCTTGCCGAATATGAAGCTCCCGCAATCGATCCGGGCGTCGACGAGGCGCTGCGTGACTATATCGAGCGCAAAAAGGCCTCGATGCCCGACGCGACCTACTAAAAACACCTAAAAGCGGTGGATAAGTGCGAAAAGCGGCTCGGCTTTGCTCCGCACATCAGGTTTTGAGGACAAGATACTGAAACGGCGCACGGATTCGCTTGCGAGCGGGTCCGGAGCGCCGGAATGTCGCGTTGCACTCGGGGTTGTTACGCATGGCCAAGGCCATTTCTCCGGCGATTACCCAAGCGCTGGCGCAATTGCGTCAGGCGGTGACGACGCTTGAGAGTGTGGTGGCGCGGCGCGCCGAAGATGACCGCACGCTGGATCTCATGAAAAAAGAACTGGCTTTGATGCAAGACGAGCGCGCAAAACTTGCGGGCGATCTTGATGCGGCTTTGGCAAAAGCCACACGCCTCGATGCGGTAACAGGTGAGTTGGCTCGACGTGTTGAACGCGCAACGACCACCGTGCGTGAAGTCCTCTCCGACCTCACACCGCGGAGCTGAGGTATGGGGCAAGTCACCGTCAGCGTCGCGGATAAAACTTATCGCATCGCCTGTAATGATGGGCAGGAAGCGCATCTCATCAAATTGGCCGCCGAACTTGATCGCAAGATCAATGAAATGCGCGATGCCTTTGGCGAAATCGGCGATAGTCGTTTAACGGTGATGGCGGCAATCACCTTCATGGATGATCGCGAAGAAATGAAAACGCGTATCTCCACGCTTGAAAATGAGATCGCTTATTTAAAAGAAAGCCGCGCGACGCTCGATATGGCGACGAACAAAACCGAAGCCGAGATCGCCACCGCGATCGCCAATGCCGCAAGCCGTATCGAAGAGATTGCGAAACGTCTCTCGGGTTTGGACGATTAAAATTTTCATGACTCTTTCGCGCGATCGCGTAACACAAATTTCTGAATCTTGCCCGTTGATGTTTTCGGCAATTCCGTAAACACAATGTGGCGCGGGCATTTGTAGGAGGCGAGATGCGTCTTGCACCACGCGATCAATTCGTCGGCCGTGGCGGTTTTGCCGGGCTTTAACTCCACAAAGGCGCAAGGCGTTTCGCCCCATTTCTCGTCGGGCTTTGCCACAACAGCGGCGGCTTGCACCGCTGGATGTTTAAAGAGCGCGTCTTCAACTTCGATTGAAGAAATATTTTCGCCACCTGAAATGATGATGTCCTTCGAGCGGTCTTTTAACTGAATATAGCCGTCCGCATGACGCACGCCGAGATCGCCGGAGTGGAAATAGCCGCCTTTGAAAGCATCTTCAGTGGCTTTCTTGTTTTTAAGATAGCCCTTCATCACAACATTGCCCGCAAACATGACTTCACCCATCGCTTCGCCATTACGTTGCACGGGGGCCATGGTTTCAGGATCCATCACATCAAGATCTTCGAGCGCGCCATAGCGTACGCCTTGACGCGCTTTTTTCGCTGCTTGCGCTACAGGCTCAAAATCATCCCACGACTCATGCCAATCATTCACAACGGCAGGGCCATAGGTTTCCGTTAACCCATAAAGATGGGTGACGTTAAAACCTGCAGCCTTCATACCGGCAAGCACAGCCTCGGGCGGCGGTGCCGCCGCGGTTAAAAATTCAACGATATGCGGTAGAGGTTTCTTTTCATCGTCAGGCGCATTGAGCAAAGTCGACATGACAATCGGCGCGCCGCAAAGATGCGTGACCTTATGCGTGGCAATCGCGTCATACATCAGTTTAGCGCGCACTTGCCGCAGACAAACATGCGTGCCAACCGCGACCGAAATCGACCAGGGAAAACACCAGCCATTGCAATGAAACATCGGCAACGTCCACAGATAGACGGGATGTTTCGCCATGCCGCAGGTGAGCACATTGCCTTGCGCCAATAGATGCGCGCCGCGATGATGATAGACAACGCCTTTCGGATTGCCTGTCGTTCCTGATGTGTAATTCAACGAGATAGCTTCCCACTCATCGCCCGGAGCCACGCGTTGATAATCCGATGTTCCTTCAGCAATGAAGTTCTCATACTCAAGCGAACCAATGCGCTCGCCCTCACCTTCAAATTCCGGATCATCATAATCTATCACAAGCGGCTTGGCTTTGCAGGTTTGAAGCGCAGCCTTCATAATTTTTGAAAATTCACGATCCACGATCACAACTTTCGCTTCACCATGATCAAGCGAGAATGAAATAATCGCCGCATCGAGTCGCGTGTTCAATGTGTTCAAGACTGCGCCCGTCATCGGCACACCATAATGACATTCAAGCATCGCAGGCGTATTGGCGAGCAGAACCGCAACCGTATCGCCCCGCCCGATGCCGCGCTTGGCTAGAGCGGACGCCAATTTTTTCGAGCGCGCGTGAAAGTCGCGATAGGCACGACGCAACGCGCCATGAATGATCGCGATATAATCCGGATAAACATCAGCCGCCCGCTCCAAAAAGGTCAAAGGCGTCAAGGGCCTATAATTGGCTGGGTTTTTCGGCAGATCGAGATCATAGATGTCGGATGGCATAGGGCGCTCCTGAAGTCGCTGTTCCCTTCCTAACCCTGCTCCCTGAGAGTTTCAATGACGAGGCCCTACCGCCTTTTGGCGGAGGGGAAGAACGCGTCAATACCAGGCGTCTGGAACAGCCGCCTTTTTCGCGTCAATAACGGCGCGCAATTCTTCATCTTTTGCCAGGTCGAGCGGCGGCGGCTGATAGTCGGCGAGAATTCTTTTCCATTTGCGATTGGCGCGAATTTGGATGTCGAGCGAGCCCTCATCCTGCCATTGCTCAAAAGAATTATTATCGGATGATTTAAAATCATAAAAAGCGGTTTCATAATTCCGCATCGTATGCGCCGAACCCAAGAAGTGCTTGCCGGGCTCAACCTCTTGGAACGCATCATGTGCCAATGCATTTTCATCCGTCGGTAGACTTCCGGCGATCACATGATATGCGCCGCATTGCTCGGCATCCATGATGAATTTTTCATAAGACATCGAGAGTGCACCTTCCACCCACCCTGCAGCATGCAAAATGAAATGTGCGCCACAAAGAAACGCCGGCCACATTGAATTGGCACTTTCGTAAGCCGCTTGCGCATCGGGAATTTTTGAAGCGCAAAGATTTCCGCCGCAGCGAAGCGGTACACCCAAACGGCGAGCGAGTTGACCAATTGCGAAATAACCAAGCGCAGGCTCGGGCGTGCCGAAGGTCGGCGCACCGGATTTCAATGACATGGATGATAAGAAATTACCTAAAATCGCAGGAGCGCCCGGACGTTCCAATTGCGTGAGTGCCACGCACACCATCGCTTCGGCAAAACATTGTGCGAGCGCGCCTGCTGTTGTGACGGGACCCATCGCGCCACCCAAAATAAAGGGTACACAGACGGCCGCTTGATTGGCTGCCGCGTAAGTGCGGATCACGCGACTTGCTTCACCATCAAGAACCAACGGCGAATTGGTGTTAACATTACCGAGAATGACGCAGTTCTGATCAACAAAATCCTCACCAAATAATACACGACAAAGTTCGATGGATTCAGCCGCACGCGGTGCGGTGGTAACTGAGCCCATAAAAGCTTTGTCGGAATATTTTATGTGAGAATAAACCATTTCAAGATGACGCTTATTCACCGGCAAATCGACTGGCTCACATACAGTACCGCCAGAATGATGAAGCCATGGCGTTGAATAAGCGAGCTTGATAAAGTTCTGGAAATCTTCGATCGTGCCATAGCGACGGCCTTTATCGATATCCGTCACAAAAGGCGAACCATAAGCAGGTGAAAACACTGTATTGCTTCCACCGATCACGACATTGCGTGAAGGGTTACGTGCATGTTGTACAAATTCACGTGGCGTTGTTTTCTGAATGATTGAACGGATCAACCCGCGCGGAAAACGCATGCGTTGACCATCAACGCTTACCCCGGCTTTTTTGAAAAGCGCAATCGCTTCATCATCGCCGCGAATTTCAAAACCTATCTCTTCGAGAATTCGATCAGCTTCATTTTCAAGCGCAACGAGTCCCTCTTCGCCAAGCATCTCATAAGGCGGGATCACACGTTTGATATAGGCAGGAGCTGAGGGGCCGCCCCGCGCTTTCTGCCGTGCATCGCGACCACCACCCCGCGCCCGGCGTGGCGATAATTCATTTCCCGCTTCGATGGCCGACATAGAACACCCCCCACAAATTACGCGCAGATATGCGAGGCGCTTACGCCTCTTATTCGTCTTCTTCTTTACTTGAATTTGAACGATAAAAAACGTGAAAAATATTCACCGTTGCGCCGTCTGCCAGTTGTCGGGCTTGAAATAAGGCGCGTTGGAGGCCGGCAAGGGCTTAAGGCCTAAGATTATGTCCGAGGCCTTTTCGCCAATCATAATCGCGGGCGCATTGAGATTGCCGGTGGTCACGCGCGGCATGATGGATGTATCGACAATATGCAATCCGTCAACGCCAATCACTTTTGTTTCCGCATCAGTAACCGCCATCTGATCACCTGCGCGCCCCATCTTGCAGGTGCCACAGGGATGATAAGCGCTTTCTACTTTGCGTTTGATAAATGCATCAATCGCATCATCGCTTTGAACCGATGAGCCGGGCTGAAGCTCGTCGCCGCGATACTCATCAAAAGGGGCTTGCGCAAAAATTTCACGCGTCCAGCGAACACAAGCACGCATTTCAATCCAGTCTTCTTCATGGCTCAAATAATTGAAGAGCACACGCGGCTTATCGAAAGGATCAGGCGAACGCAAACGCACCCAACCTCTGCTCTTTGAACGCATTGGCCCGACATGAACTTGAAATCCATGCGCCTATGCTTTCACACTGCCATCATAGGCAATGGCCGCAGGCAGAAAATGATATTAAATATCGGCATAAGGCACGCCGTCGCGCGAACGGATAAAACCGCAGCTTTCAAAATGATTGGTTGCACCCAATCCGTCTTTGAAGAAAAACCACCGCGCACCAATCAGGAGCTTCCCGAGCGGATTCATCCATGAATAAAGCGTCACTGGTTTTATGCACGCCTGTTGAAAATAGAATTCAAGATGGTCCTGCAAATTTTCACCGACACCCGGACGATTTT
>Ga0194124_10003111_pt1 | contig 17798 bp, 14 predicted proteins | sample TA2KigCas0mmetaG_FD_148605 | JGI IMG/M metagenome (GOLD analysis project Ga0194124, IMG submission 148605) | Freshwater microbial communities from Lake Tanganyika, Tanzania - TA2015031 Kigoma Deep Cast 0m | ecosystem: Environmental > Aquatic > Freshwater > Lake | place: Tanzania: Lake...
CTTGATGTGCCTGCGCCCGAACTCGTGCCGTTGCCGGAAGCGGTCGACCCCGAGGCAACGCCGCCTGATGCGGTTGTGCCGGCGCCTGCCAGCAATTCTGCGCTGGGCGTCAGCCGCAACGCAGGGACCGTGATGCCCGCGACAGTGAGCGAGCGCGCGCGTGAATCGGACGCTGCGAGGTTGGTGGTAAGCGCGGCCTGAACCTGGGCCGCGTTGGGCGCGCTTTGCAGGGCGTGCAGAGCGGCTACCGCCCCCGACACCATGGCGGTGGCTGGTGATGTCCCCATGGTGGCGGCCCAGCAGTCGGTGGCGCTGCTCGTTGAACAGGGCACTGGTGCGCGGTAGGCGCCAACCGTGTCGCCGCCGATGGCGACGACTTTCACCCGACTGCTGAAGTTGCTGTACGAGGCGAGGCCCGAATAGTTGAGACGCGCGGCGGCAACGGGCAGCGCGTTGCTGACACAGGCGGGAAACGCCACAGCACCCATCGTGCCGCTGTTGCCCGCAGCCACCACGGGCACGACACCTTGAGCGCGCAGCCGATCAAACGCGTTGCGGAACAGTCCGCCCAGGTAATCGGTATCGCAGGCCGCGGAATACGCGCCCGCACCCAGGCTGAGGTTGAGCGCGGCAATCGGAGCCTGCCCCGATGTGCGACGCAGGCGCGCCTGCTCGGTGACCCACTCGATTGCCGCGAGCAGATCGCCTGAACTGGCGCTGATTGCGCCGCGCGAATCGGCGTTGAACACCTGGACGGGAAGGATGCTGGCCGATCGGGCGACGCCACCCCGGTCGGCAGCAACCTGCCTGTAGTCCATCGCAGCGACAGCGGCCATGCTGGTGCCATGTCCGCAACCGGCCGACAGTGCGGCACTGCGGTTGGCGAAGCGGTCCACGCAACTGCGGCCTGCCGTGCTGCTGGTGGTGTCGATGCTGGTCCCATTGGGACAGAAGCCTGTTCCGCCATTGGCCGCCGTGGAAAAGCATGCGCCCGGAAGCACCTTGGTGCCCGCCAGCGCCGGATGCCGATCCTCAACGCCCGTATCGAGCACGGCGATAACCCGCGAGCCGCCTTCCAGGGGTTGCCCCGAGAGCGCGGGCCAGGCGGTTTGGCCATCAAACGACTGCACGATGGCCTGATGCAGCGCGGTCGCGTCGCTGGCCGCCTGGGTGGTGAGCGGTCGGTCGGCATGAACGCCCCGCACGATGGATAAGCGCGGCAGCAGATCGAGTTCGCAGGATGTCAATTCGATGCGAACGGTGCTGCCCGAGACCGGCCGCTGGGCCCGTTCGAGCCGGGACTGCAGATCTGCGCTGCTGCAACGGGTGGTGGAAACGCCCGCCAGGGGTGCCGAGGCAGCAGTGCTCAGGTCGGAAATGAAGCGCTGCTGCAGCCAGGCGCGACGGCCGTCGGTGTCGCTGACCGTGGCGGCAGCCACCGGCGCGCCGTCGTTCAGTTCAACGAACACGCCGACGCTTTCGCTTTCATCGGCGGGGCGGATCTCGTCGACCTGGGCTGCAATGGCGGCGCTGGGTTCGTTGGCCACCGGTGAGGCGCCTCCCGACGAACCCGAGCCGCCGCATGCGGTCAGGATCAGCGAAAGTGTGATGGTCCACAAAAACGATGTGGCAGGGGCGAAGCGTGGCAGGCGTTCAGGCATGGCGGTCGCATCGATCAAAAGTGATGGTCGGGAATTCGAGCTTTGAAGCATATCGGATATGCCAGAGTCTTCCGAATTATATGGGAAAAAATCCCACCTGAGAATGGGGTTGCGGCTTGGACTGCGAGTCGGGCGTCGGCGATTCAATCGAGTTTGACGGGTCGCTGCGTCGATACAAACCTGTTAGTGTCGTCAGGCCGAGGCTCTAGCGGCGCATCGCTCGGGATCCGGCAGTCGTCACCCCTGGAAACGGAGTTCCCCTTGTCGAATTTGGCATCGCACCCGATTTCACCCGCGTCGTCGCACGTTGCGGGTCAACCGATTCGCTATGCGCGCCGCGAAGACCACCGCCTGATTACTGGCGCGGGTCGCTTTGCCGCCGACCATCTTGCGCCCGACATGCTGCATGCCTACGTGATCCGCTCGACGCACGCGCATGCCTGGATCCGTCGCTGCGATCTGTCGGCGGTCGCTTCGGCGTCCGGTGTGCGGCTGGTGCTCACTGCAGCTGACATCGAGGTGGATGGTCCGAAGGAGCTTCCCAACCTGATGGCGGTTACCAGTCCGGATGGCGCGCCGCAGCGCGTGGTGCTGATGCCGGTGCTGGCGCGCGACCGGGTGCATTTCTTAGGCCAGCCGGTTGCATTCGTGGTGGCTGATACGGCTGATGCTGCACAGGACGCCGCTGAGCTGGCGCTGATCGACTATGAGGAGCTGGCAGCGGTTGCCAGCTTTGACGAGGCGATCGCGCCGGGTGCGATCGCGCTGCATCCTGGTGTGCCGGGCAATCTGTCGGTTCACTACGAAGCGGGAGACCGTGCCGCGGTGGACGCTGCCTTCGCGCGCGCCACCTACGTCAGCCGTCTGAAGATCAACAGCCAGCGACTGATCGGTGCGCCGATGGAGCCGCGTGCCGTGCTGGCGGTGCATGACCGCAACGCTGATCGCACGCGGCTGTTCGCGCCGACGCAGGGCGTGCCCAGCATGACCAAGCAGATGTGCGCAGCCACGGGCCTCGCGCCGCAGCAGCTCGACATCGTCAGCCAGGATGTGGGGGGCTCGTTCGGTCTTCGCGCAAGCCCCTATTCCGAACATGTTCTGGCTGTGCTCGCAGCGCGCAAGCTCAACCAGCCGGTGCGTTGGCTGGGGTCACGTTCTGAGATTTTTCTGAGCGACTGGCACGGGCGGGCGCTGACGCTGGACGGTCAGATCGCGCTGGATGCCGAGGGCAGGATTCTAGCGCTTCGCTTTGAGGACACGGTCGACCTGGGCGCCTACATTGTTTTTGCCGGCACGCTGGTGGGAACACGGAATCTGTCGGTATCGATGGGCGGCGTGTATCGGGTGCCGGCTCTGCATATGAGCTCGCGGCTTGCCTACACCAACACCGTGCCCGTGTCCGCCTACCGCGGCGCAGGGCGGCCCGACATCGCGTATGCGATTGAGGCGCTGATGGACCACGCCTCGCGCGAGCATGGGTTTGATCGGATCGCGCTGCGGCGTCTGAACTTCATCACACCCGAAGCGTTTCCCTATCGCACTGCCAATGGCACGGTGTACGACCACTGCAATTTTGAGCGCCTGCTGGCGCGGGCACTTGAGCTGTCCGAGTTCGACAGTTTTCCGGCTCGCCGGGCGGCGGCCCAGGCCCAGGGCCGATTGCGAGGCATCGGGCTTGCCAGCTGGCTCGAGGTTTCCGGTATGGGCTCGGCGCCTCATGACTCGGTGCGGGGCGAGTTCGATGACACGGGCAACCTGATCATCTTCGGCGCAACCGGCGCGTCGGGTCAGGGGCATGAAACCTCATTTGCGACCATGGTCGAAGAGGCGCTTGGTCTGCCTGCTGATCGGGTGATGTATCGGGCGGGCGATCATGGTGTGTCAGTGGTTGGCAATGGCACCGAGGGCTCGCGAACGCTTTATGGCGCAGGCAGTGCAATCACCGTCATGTGTGAGCAGATTCGCGAGCGGGTCAACGGCCTTCGCGCCGCGCGTGGCGAATCACCTGATGCGTCGTTCGATCTGTCCGCCTGGGTGCGCTCGCTGAGCGCGGCGGAGCGCTCGCAACTCGCCATTGAAGCGCAGGCAAAGTCGGGGGCCACGTTTCCCAACGGCTGCCATGTCGCCGAGATCGAAATCGACCCCAGTACGGGGACCACCCAGCTAATACGGTATGTGTCGGTCGACGATGCGGGCCGGCTGATCTCCGAACAGCTGGTGCATGGCCAGATGCAGGGCGGCGTGGTGCAGGGATGGGGGCAGGCTTTCTGCGAGAACGTGGTGTATGACGCACGTGGCCAGCTCAGCTCGGGCTCGTTCATGGACTACGCCATGCCCAAGGCCGGCTGCGTACCCGAACTGGTCAGCGACAATCTGCCGATCCCCACCACGCTGAACCGCACGGGTGCGAAAGGCGTCGGCGAATCAGGTTGCACCGGATCACTGCCCGCGCTTGCCAACGCAATGAGTGATGCGCTTGCCGCGAACGGAGCGGCTGCCATCGACATGCCCTTTACGCCAGCCCGCGTGTGGGCGGCGCTCAACCCGGAGACGCGCTGACCATGGCCGCTCAAGCGATCAATGAACTGAGCGGCTTTGAGGCCGCCCGGTTGCTGCAACGGCGTGAACTGACAGCGAAGGCCTACGCCCAAGCGAGTCTTGCCCGAATCAGTGAGCGCGAGCCCCTCATCGGTGCGTTCGCCTTTGTGGCGGCTGAACGCGTTCTGGAGCAGGCTGCCGAACTCGATCGCTCGCCCATTCAGGGCCCGCTGCAGGGGCTTACCGTGGGCATCAAAGACGTGTTCGATACGCGCGACATGCCCACGCAAGGCGGGTCAGAGGCGTTTCGCGGGCATCAACCGGCCACCGATGCAGCCGTGATTGCGCTGCTGCGCGGCGCGGGCGCGCTCATGATCGGGAAAACAGTCACCACCGAACTTGCAACCTTTCCGCCCAACGGCACGCGCAATCCGCGTGACCCGGGCCACACGCCTGGCGGCTCGTCATCCGGATCCGCCGCTGCCGTGGCTGATTTCATGGTGCCATTTGCCACCGCCACGCAAACGCTTGGTTCCACGATTCGCCCGGCCGGCTACTGCGGGGTCTGCGGCTACAAGCCTACCTACAACCTGCTCCCCCGGCGGGGCGTATGGCCGAATGCCGACTCGGTTGACACGGTGGGCCTCATGGCCCGCGATGTCCGCGATGTGGCGATGTTTGCCGCAGCCGCCGGTCACTATCCTGCGCTCGCCTTTGATGACCATGAGGTTACTGCGCCGCCTGTAATCGGTTTTTGTCGAACCTGGGAATGGGATCGGGCTGACGCATCCATCCACGACGCGTTCGAAGACAGTCGGAAGCGGCTTGCGGCCGCTGGCGCGCGCACGCTCGAGATCGTGCTGCCGGAATCATTCCGCGGACTGCTTGAAGCCCATCGGCTGGTCGCCTGGTATGAGATGGCCCGAGGCTTTGCCGATATCGTCGCGCATGATGGCGAGCGCATCCGCAAGCCTCTGCTTGACCGGACGCTGGCGGGTTTGCAGGTGGAGCCCGCACAGTATCTGGCGGCTCAGACGCTGGGTCGTGCATGTCGGCAGCAACTCGCCGACATTTTCGGATCGTGTGATGTACTGTTTGCGCCTGCTGCCACTGGCGAGGCGCCCGGCGGCCTTGAGAGCACCGGCGACACGTCAATGAACCAGATCTGGACCTTTCTGCACGGGCCCAGTGTGTCGGTTACCGGTGGCTTCGGGCCGAGCGGCTTGCCGCTCGCGATGCAGGTGCTGGGGCGGATTGGCGACGACGCGCGGACCTTGCGCGCGGCGCGCTGGGTTGAGCGCTGTCTGGGTCGCTAAGCGCGCGCTGCCCCAGAAGCGAGACCACCAGCGCATCCAGCGTTCGGTCGTCCAGCGGGCGCTTGCGATCAAGGTGATGGAACATCAGATAGCCGTCAAACGCCATCACCAGGAAGTGACCGAGATCCGATCCCTCGAATAATCGTCGCCTTGCCGGCGGCAGACAGTCGAGCACCAGTGCCTGCATCTGCGCTTCCAGCCATCTGAGCAGCACCTGCTGGTAGCCCTCACCGCGCTGCATGGTGGAAATGGCCTGGATGATGTTGTTGCCGAAGCCGCTGTTCTCTTTAGGGATGTCGCGCCAGAAGCTGCCCAGCACAAAGCGCAGCCGCTCGCGGCGGTCTGTGATGGTGGCTGCTTCGCTGGCAAGCGCCTCAATGCGTGCGCGCAGCCAAGGGTCATAGAGTTCGTACAGAATTTCCAGCTTCGAGCGGAAATAGACGTACACGTTGGCGGTTGAGGTACCCGCGCCCTCCGCGATTTTCGGCAGGCTGGTTGCGATATAGCCATGGCGGGCAAACAGCGTTCGTGCCGAGCGCAAAATCGCTGTTCGCACCTCGTTCTTTTTTGTCTGGCCCATGTTCAAGAACCCGAATCGTTTGCTAGCCCATGAAGCCGGGCAGCCACAGTGCAAGAGAGGGCACCGCCACCAGCAGCGAGACGCGAATCAGGTCGGCGGTGACGAACGGCGCAAGGCCACGGAAGATGGTTCGCGTGGCGATATCGGGCTGCACCTGGTGCAGCACAAAGACATTGAGCCCGACGGGCGGGGTGATCAGCGCAACCTCGATCATGGTCACCACCAGAATGCCGAACCACACCAGGTCGTAGCCCAGTGAAGACACGATCGGATAGAACACGGGCACGGTCAGAAACAGCATGGACATTGAATCGAGGATGCAGCCGAGCACCAGATACACGATCAGAATGACAACGATCACCATCCAGGGCTCGGAGGTCATCGACTGAACGGAAGCGCCCAGTGCTTTGGGCACGCCTGCAATATCGATGAAGTTCGAAAACACCAGTGCGCCAATGAGCAGGATCAGAATCGAGCAGGTTGAGCGCGCGGCATCCAGCAATACCTCGAGCAGGCGACCGCCGCCCAGTTCACGTCGCGCAGCCGCAAACAGAAAGCCCGCGAACGCGCCGACGCCAGCAGCCTCGGTGGGTGTGAACACGCCCAGATAAATGCCGCCAATAATGAACACAAACAGCGCTGCAACAGCCCAGACCTTCCGGAGGCTGCGCAGCCGCTCGCGTGCCGAGGTGCGCTCGCCGGGCTGGCCGCTGTCGGGGTTGCGCCAGACCGACCATAGCACCGCGCCCACATACAGCAGTGCTCCGATCAGTCCGGGGATAATGGCGGCGATGAACAGCTTGCCCACGTCCGTCCGGGTCATGAAGCCATAGATGAGCAGTGGCACCGAGGGCGGGATCATGATGCCCAGCGTGGCGCCCGCAGCCACCGATGCCGAGGCTAACGAGTCGGCGTAGCCGAAGCGTCGCATCGGGGGTAACGACACTTTGGCCATGGTGGCCGCTGTGGCGAAGCTGGAGCCGCAGACGCTGGCAAACCCTGCGCTGGCAATCACGGACGACATGGCCAGGCCGCCGCGCAGATGGCCGACAAACGAATTGGCTGCGCCAAACAGTTCATCAGACAGACGAGACGCAGCGATGAATCCACCCATCAGAATGAAAAGCGGAATCACCGACAGCTCTTCATTCATGACGGTGTTGAAACCCACCTGGCCGACCATCGCCAACGCTGCCGGTAATCCCTGCAGCAAAGCGAATCCGCCGAAGCCGATCAGAAGCAGGCCAAATGCGATGGGCAGCCCTGCGAACAGCAGGGCAAAGAGCAGAATGAAGGCGGCAAGCGCAAGGCCCATCTCAGCGCTCGTCCTTTGAGCCGGTGTTGCTCACCAGGCAGTGAACCGCGAGGGCCGCCAGCATCAGCGCGCCGATAGCGGCGGATGCGGACATCAGATAACCGAGCGGCGCATAGGGCAGATTGAGGACGGGGGTGCTCTCGTCCATCGCGCCCAGCTTGCCGGCATGCACCCAGATCCGCCAGGCCAGAAATCCGGTCCCCGCCGCGCTCAACAGATGAATGATGAACAGGCGAATTCGCTGCACCCAGCCTCGAAACAGATGATCAAGCAGGAACAGGTGTTCGTTGGTTGCGCACAGCAGGGGAAGCGTCGTGAACGCAAGCGCCCCCATCTGCACCTGGATCATCTCGTAGCCCGCTGGTAGCGGGCTTGAAAACAGATAGCGGCCGCCGACATCAATGGCCACTGTAAGCATCAACGCAAAAAGTTGCAGCGCCACCAGCAGGCCCAGGGCCCGCAGGATGGCGCTACGCAGTGGCAACAGCACGCGGCGGATCCGGAGCGTCGCGGCGCTTACTTGTAGGAGCTGATGATGGATTTCAGATCGGTCAGCGCCGCTTTGGAATCAACACCGGCACCTTGCGCAGCCTTCAGCCAATCTTCCTCGAACGAGCGAAGCGCGTTCTCAAGCTCGGCCAGATAGGCGCCCGAGGCCATGGTGATCTCGACGCCCGCGGCCTTGACGTTCTCGCGAGACTTTGCCGCCTCGGCATCCCAATTACGGCCAGCGATGGCTGAGAGCCGCTCACCCGAGAGCTTCAGGATGGCGTCCCGGTCAGCCTGTGACAGCTGGTTCCACCGAGCCTTGTTCACGCCAAAAAAGAAGGTGGCGGAATACATGCCTTTCGGGAAATCGAGCAGATGGCGGATGGTTCCCTGCAGTGAAAAGTCGGTGAAGGATGAGGCATCGATGAACAGACCGTCGGTGACGCCGCGGCGAACCATTTCGGCTGCCTGTGGGCCTGGCGCGCGGATACCTACGCCGCCCAGGACCTTGGCGATATCAACGTTGATGGCGGCACCGCCCGCAAGCTTGATACCGTTCCAGTCGGCCATTGTTTTGAGCGGCTTCTTCGATGTCCAGACGCGCCCGGGTTGCGCGGCCCACAGCGCAAGCAACTGCATGCCGGCATGTTCGTCGCGCGCGGCGAAGTGCTTTTCAGTGACACGCCACAGCGCAACCGACAGCGGCTCAGACAGATCGGACAGGAATGGCAGTTCGCCCACGCGGGCGAGCGTAAAGCGCTGCGGTGTGTAGCCGTGGACGCTAAATACCGCTTCCACAATGCCGTCTTTCACCATGTCGATCTGCGTGGGCGGCGGGCCCAGCGTGCTCGCGGTCACGTCAAATCGAACACGACCCTGGGTGGCTGCAGCGACCTCGTCGGCCCACGGCTTGAGGGTGCGAGTCATGATGGGATGGGTGGGCGGCAGCCATCCGTTGATGCGGAACACGGTTTGCGCCTGCGCTGCTCCCGCAGCCACGGACAGCGCCAGCGCGAGCGCTGCGCCAGCCGAGAATCGTTGCAGTCGGATCATCAGGAGCTCCCAGGGGCTGGTGTGGACGGGCATTGAAAACGTCGGCGGATATTAGCGAACGGTATTCCGCTGTCAAGGATCTTCGCAAGATTGTCGGACCCTGCTCTCAAAACAGCGGTTTCGGCCCGTTCTGACCCTCTAGCAGTTGCAAGAAATCGCCCGCCATGATCAGAATAACGAATGGCGTTCGCTGAAGCGGCTTCAGCGGCCTGCCTCCGTCGTTCAACCTTTGTCGCGGCTTCCCAGATGCTTCAACACGATATGCAGGGCCTGCGATCGCTGGTCCGCCCTGACCGCGTTCACCACTCGGTTTACTCAGACCCTGCGTTGTTCGAACTCGAGCTCGATCGCATCTTCGGACGCGCGTGGCTTTTGCTGGGACATAGTTCACAGGTGGCACGACCCGGCGACTTTGTCACCACCCGTATGGGGCGTTTGCCGGTCATCGTGTCGCGCGATGCGTCGGGCTCGGTGCGGGTGCTGATCAATCGATGCACTCACCGGGGCGCGCTGGTGTGCCACGAGGCCAGCGGGCACTCGCGCCATTTTGTCTGCCCGTATCACGGTTGGGGCTTCGAACTTGACGGCCGACTGACCGGCGTGCCGGTGCCGCAGGGCTATGGTGCCGAGCCGCAGCGAAGCTTTGCCGAGTTGGGCCTGCGAGCCGTGCCTCGCGTCGATCTCTACCGGGGCTTTATTTTTGCAAGCCTGGCGTCATCCGGGCCTGGCCTCGCGGATTTTCTGGGGCCGCTTGCCAGTTCGTTCGACGACCTGGTTGATCGCGCGCCTGATGGCGAGGTTGAGGTCGCCGGGGGCGTATTCAAGCACACCTATGAGGGCAACTGGAAGCTGGTGCTTGAAAATCACCTCGACGGTGTGCATCCGAACCACGTTCATATTTCGTCGGTGCATGTGGCCCGCGACGCACCCGATCCGGGTCAGCCAGAAAAATACTCCGACATTTCAATCCGCCAGATGCGCCAGAACGGCGCGCCCCAGCCGGTCTGGGAAGCGATTGGCATGTGGACCAGTGATTGGGGTCACGGCTACATGGGCGACTACCACTCGGATGGCCGACTGGTGGTGGGCCTGAACAACCCGGTATTTGCCGACTATCGCCAACGGCTCGAGCAGCGGGTGGGCGCCGACGAGGCGCAGCGCATTCTGGGCGTTACCCGCTGGAACACGATCGTGTATCCCAACGTGTCATTCATGAGCCAGTTCCGGCAGCTTCGAATTGTTCATCCCCTGGCAGTCAACCGCACCGTTGTCTACACCTACAACCTGCGCTTGAAGGGTGCACCCGAGCAGATGTTTCGCGACACCGTTGCCTTCTCCAATGTGGTCAACGGCACCGCATCCTGGGTGCTCACTGACGACCTGGAAGTGTACGGTCGGGTGCAGCAGGGGCTGTCGGCGGCGCAGCCCGAGTGGGTCAACCTGTCGCGGGGTGTCGGCACTGATGTGCCGGACGGCGAGCTGCTTCGAGGCGGCACGGGTACCAGTGAAATCTTCATTCGCAGGCAGTTCGATGCGTGGCTGCGCTATATGTGTGCTGAGTCGGCGGAGGATATGGCATGACCGGCTCAACTGACTCCTTGCACGCGCTCGGCGAAAGCGTGCGCGCCTTTCTCTATCACGAGGCGCGGCTGCTTGATACGCACTGTTTTGAAGACTGGCTTGCGCTCTTTGCAGACGATGCTCATTACTGGGTACCGCTTGAGCAGGGGCAGGCGGATCCGCTCAACACCTCGTCCATCATCTATGACGACCGCACGCTGCTCGAACTTCGGGTTCGCCAGATCACGCATCCGCGTGCGCATGCGCGGCGGCCGCTGGCGCGCACCGTGCACCAGGTCAGCAACGTGCAAATTCTCGAGCACACGGACACCGCCACGTGGGTCGCTTCAGCGCTCGTGTTGCTTGAATACCGGCTCGAGCAGCAGCGCACCTGGGCGGCGCTCGTCGAACATCGTCTGCGGCAACACCAGGGGCACTGGCAGATTGCTGACAAACGCGTCGACCTGATCAACTCCGAAGCTGAACTGCCCGGCATCGCCTTCCTGCTCTAGGCAGGCAGCCCGTTCATCGTGCGCCAGGCGCCTCAATCATCATGAATTCCGACTTTCTTGGCATCGCCGGGCGCACCGCGCTCGTGACGGGTGGCGCTCGAAACATTGGGCGAGCCTGCGCGCTCAGACTGGCCAGCGCGGGCGTTCAGGTCGTCATTGGCGATCTGCTCGCTGATCAGGCCAACCAGGTGGCAGACGAAATCCGTGCGGCCGGCGGCTCGGCGATAGGTTGTGCGCTGGATATTGCCGACCGGGTGTCGGTTGAAGCGTGTGCAGCCCGTGCCCGCGAGCGCTTTGGGCGAATCGATGTCCTGGTGAATAACGCAGCGCTGTTTTCCGCGCTCGGCTATCAGGATTTCGACCAGATCCCGTTTGAAGAATGGGACCGCGTGATCCATACCAATATCACCGGCACGTTTCAGTGCGTCCGAGCGGTCACCCCCGACATGAAGTCGAGTGGCTGGGGGCGTATTGTCAACGTGTCATCAGGCACCTACCGAATGGGGCGCCCACACTTTCTGCACTACGTCACCAGTAAAGCCTCGCTCGCCGGCATGAGCCGATCGCTCGCGCGGGAGCTCGGTCAGCACGGCGTCACGGTCAACACGGTGTTGCCTGGCGTGGTGCTGCATGGGCTGCAGGCAAGCCGCCTGCCTGACCAGTACAAGCAGATGATCCTCAACATGCAATGTGTTCCGCAGCCGCTGGACTGCGAGGCCATTGCCAACGCAGTCACCTTCCTCTGCTCCGAGGCGGCTCGCTTTGTCACCGGGCAGGAACTTGCTATTGATGGAGGGCTGACGCATGGCGGATAACGCGGACGGCGCGCCCAAGGTGTGGCTCGACCTGGATCAGGCTGCGCTTGACCGGGCCTATGATCAGGCGCAGCACGCGCCAAACATGCAGCAGGTGCTCAAGCGCTATGAGCTCTCCAGTGAGCGGGCGCGCGAGCGGCTTGGGCAGCCTTCGCGGCATGCTTACGGGCCCTCGGCCGCTGAGGCGCTTGACTGCTTTTGCCCCGGCGAGGCGCAGGCGCCCTCGAACCCTAAGCTCAGGCCCGCACTGCTGTTCATTCACGGCGGGGCCTGGCGCGGCGGACTGGCACGCCACTATGCGTTTGTGGCCGAGCCGTTCGTGGCGGCTGGCTATGCAGTCTTGATTCCCGACTTTGCACCGGTCACCGAGCTCGATGGCGATCTGGGCCGCATGACCGATCAGATCCGTCGGGCCATTGCCTGGGTTGCCTCCAATGCGGCCGCGCTGGGCATCGATCCGGCGCGTGTGCATTTGTTCGGACACTCGTCGGGCGGACACCTTGCAGCCGCTGCACTTGCAACAGATTGGCGCGGCGACTTCTCGCTTGCGTCGAACTCGCCCATTGCCAGCTTCAGCGTCTGCAGCGGCATTTACGACCTGCTGCCGGTTCGATTGTCTGCCCGGGGCAACTATCTTCGACTTACCGATGAACAGCTCGAACGACTCAGCCCAGTCCGGCATCTGAGTGGATTGAGTGTGCCGTTGACGGTTGCCTGGGGTTCACTCGAGAGTCCCGAGTTTCAGCGGCAGGCGCAACACTATGCCGATGCGGCGCAGGCGCAGGGTGTGCCTGTCACGCGCCTGACCGCCGAGGGCTACAACCACTTTGAAATTCTGGAAACGCTCGCCAACCCCTGCGGTCTGCTGGGTCGGGCCATGCTTGAACAGATCGCTGGCGGTCATGAGGGGCGAGCGGCCAATCCAGCACCGCATCGTGTCGGGTCTGCCGAGGCGGCCACGTTGCCCAGCGCCCCGGGAACCCTGGGCACCGACGCCGATCCTGATCGCCATTGGATGCGCCTGGCGCTGGCCCAGTCTCAAGAGGCCTTCGAGCGCGGCGACTGGCCAACCGGCGCCGTGCTGGTCCGCGACGGAAAGCTGCTGGCCACCGGGCAGAACCGCCAGGTATCGCAATGTGACTTAACCGTGCACGCGGAATCCGATGTGATTCGGCGGGCGATTGCAGCGCACGGCGTGGGTGTCACGCAGGGCGCGACGCTTTACTGCACGATGGAGCCCTGCCCGATGTGCGCAGGCGCATTGAAGAACGCGGGCGTCTCGCGTGTCGTGCTTGCGCTGCGGCATGCGCGCCTGCGCCGCACCGACCTGGGGCGTTATACGCTGGAAGCGTTTTCGGATTTAACCGGGTGGACACCCGAACTGCGCTCGGGCGTGCTCGAAGAGGATTATCTGGCGCTTCGGCTGCGCTGGGGGCGTGACCCGGTCAGAACCGACTAAGCGTGCTACCCGGCAGCGGCCGCGCCACCTTGGCGCAGCCGCGCGGGCTAAGAACAGCGCGCGAGCCTTACTCGAGTGACAGCTTCTGCTGCGTCACCACCTGGCGGTATACCTCGAACTCGGCCTTGATCTGCGCGGCGAACTCCTCGGGGCTGTTGCCAATCACGAGTGATCCGGTGTCCTCGATGCGCTTGCGCACGGCGGGATCCTCGAGCGCCTTGCGGGTGGCTGCGTTGATGCGATCGACCACCTCGCGGGGAAGGCCCTTGGGCCCAAGAATGCCGTAGTAGGCCATCCGGTTCACCGGCTCAAGACCCACTTCCTTGAACGTGGGGACGTTGGGCAGTACGGCAAGCCGTTGCGGCGCGGCGACCACGACTGGCAGCAGGCGGTTCGCCTGAACGAAGGGCAGGGCCGAAGGAATATTGTCGAAAATAATCGGCACCTGACCCGCGACGGTGTCACTCAACGCAGGGCCCGCACCGCGGTAGGGGATGTGAATGACGAACACGCCAGCCAGACTCTTGAACAGCTCGGTTTGCAGATGCCCGATGCCGCCCGTGCCCGATGACGCGTAGGAATATTTGCCCGGCTTCGATTTCAATTCATCGATGAAGCTCTTGTAGTCGCGTGCCGGGAAGCTTGGATGAACCGCGATCAGGTTCGGTGTGGCCGCGATGTTGATGACCGGCGTGAAGTCGGTGATCGGGTTGTAGGGAATCTTTGGATTGATCGCCGGATTGGCGGCAGTGGTGGAAACCGTTGCCATCCCAAGCGAATAGCCGTCCGGCGTTGAACGCACGGTTTCGGTGGCGCCCACCACCCCGCCACCCCCCGCCTTGTTCTCGATGACCACGGGCTGGCCGAGGGCTTTGCCCAGTGGCTCCGCGATCACGCGCGCAATGATGTCGGTGGTGCCGCCCGGTGCAAACGGCACCTGCAGCTTGATGGTGCGAGCGGGATATTGGCCTTGTGCGTAGGCATTGATGCCGGCGAGCCCGACGGCGGTGGCCGACGCGGTAACCAAAGCGCGACGAAGGAGTTTCATTGAATGACTCCGATTAGGAAGGAATTGGGTGAAGGCCACGAAAATGTACTTGAGTTCGCGACCCGCGCAAAACCCTTCCTGGTTACGAGACTGGGAATTGTCGAGAAGCTTCAATGAAAAAACCGGACATTCACTGCGTTACCGACCAGGTCACCTCCATCGGCGAAGGCCCGCTTTGGGTGGCAGCCGAGCAGGCCCTCTACTGGGTTGATGTGGGCCTTGAGCCTAAGACGTTGCATCGCTATGCGCCCGCCACGGGCAGCACCACCACCTGGAAGCTGCCGCAGCGTGCCTCGGGGCTGCGCGAGCGCGCCGACGGCAGTCTTCTGATTCACTTCCAGCGCGGCCTTGCGGTCACCGACCCCACGCCTGACAAGCTTCGGATGCTGCCGCTATGGGGCATTGATTTCTCGATTCAGCGAATGAACGACAGCGCGGTCGACCCCGCCGGCCGGCTTTGGATTGGTTCGTACGAGCGCACGCTGAAGCGCCCGCTGGGCGAACTCTATCGAATCGACGGCAGCCTGATCGCCGCAACCATCGACCGGGGCTTTGAGGTGTCCAATGGCATCGCGTTCAGTCCTGATGGCCGCACCCTGTATCACACCGACACCCATCCCGATGGCCGTATTTACGCCTGGGATTTCAACCCCGCCACCGGCGAGGCTGCGAATCGTCGCGTGCTGATCGATTTTGCGGGGCGCCGCGGTCATCCTGATGGCTGCACCATCGATGCCGAGGGCATGCTCTGGGTGGCTGAATTGGGTGCATCGCAGCTTATTCGGATTGATCCCGCTGGGCGCGTTGAACGCGAGGTGCCGCTACCGATCAGTCGTCCCACCAGCGTTGCATTCGGCGGCCCCGATCTTCGTACGCTGTATGTCACGTCAATGACCTTTATGCTTGACGAAGCCGCGCTTGCGCGCGAGCCCTATGCCGGGCGTCTGCTTGCGTTTGAGCCCGGCGTGCAAGGCCTTGCCCTGCCCAAGCTGAGCTTCTGACCGCTCAGATGGTTGCCCAGCCGGGCGACTCGCGATCCAGCATTCGCTTGATCGAGGCGAAGAACAGATCCGATTGCTGGCGCTCGCCGGCAATCTGCGCGCCCACCCGGGCGCACAGCGCTTCCGGCACCTGCCGCAGGGGCTTGCCCGCTGCCATCTGCGTGGCCAACAGCTGATGCATGCAGGCGCGCTCGAGGTAGTACAGGTCATCAAAGGCCCATGCCAGGTTGGCCCCCACCACCGTGACACCGTGACTGGCCATGAACAGCACATCATGGTCTTTGAGCTGTGAGGCGATTCGCACGCCTTCTGCATCGTCCAGTGCAACCCCGTTGTAATGATCGTCGTAGCCCACCCGCCCCCAGAAGCGCAGCGTGTTCTGGTTACACCATTCAAGCCGCCCGCCCTCGATCAGCGTAAGCGCGGTGGCATGCGGCATGTGCGTATGCAGCACCGCCTTGGCGCGGGGGCTGGTGCGGTGAATCCAGCTGTGGATGAAGAATGCGGTCGGCTCGAGTGCGTGCCAGCCCTCCAGCACGCGGCCGCTGCCGTCGATCAGCAGCATGTCGCCCGCGGTGACCTCCGACCAGTGCAAGCCCTGAGGGTTGATCAGATATCGGTCGGGCGCAAGCTCCAGGCTGAAATGGTTGCAGACCCCTTCGTTAAGGCCCAGCCGCGCGGCCCAGCGCAGTGCGGCGGCAAGGTCAATCTTGCCTTGCCTGAGGCTCGCGGGGTTGAGTGAAGCGGCTGTGTGGTGTGTGGGTGCAGTCATGGCGAGTGTTCTCCTTGGTCGGGATTATTGCCGACGACAGCCCCGCTGCTAAAGTGGCGGGCTTATTGATGGTTTGGCTGCCTCGTTAGCAGCTCGTTTTCATGCCCAACCGCATCGTCCAGCTCCGTAATCTGATTCTGAGAGCCAAGCACGCGTATTACTTCGGTCCGGAGCCGCTGATGTCCGATGCCGAGTATGACTCGCTGGAGGACGAACTCCGCGTGCGCTCGCCCGATGATCCCGTGCTCGCGATGGTCGGGGCGCCAGTGCCCGCCGACAGCATTCTTACCAAGGCCCGGCACGCGATGCCGATGGGCAGCCAGAACAAGGTCAATTCCGAGGCCGAATTTCGCGCCTGGGTCGACAAGAGCGGCGGGCCGCCGCTTCACGTCAGCCTGAAAGGCGACGGCGCGAGCGCGGCTGCCTACTATCGCGATGGCCGGCTGATGCAGGCGATCTCGCGTGGCGACGGCGTGATCGGTGAAGACATCACCGCCAACGCGATCCGGTTCAATGGGTTGCCCGCCTGGGTGGGCAGCGGCCCGGAACGTTTCACTGGCGCAGTGCGCTTCGAGGTCATCCTGACCGTCGAGGAGTGGGCCAAGGTTGACCCCGCCCGCAGCAAGAATCCTCGCAATGCCGGCAGCGGCATCATGGGGCGAAAAAATGGCCACCAGTGCGAGCATCTCACCGCGTTTGCCTTTGACATCGATGAGCAGCGCGATGGCGCATCGGTGCGGTTCGCATCCGAGTCGCATAAGCTCGCGCGTCTGGCTGAATTGGGTTTCAACCTGATCCCGCATGCCTTCTGTTCCAGTGTCGATGAAGCCGTTGCCTGGCATCGCGACGCCGGGGCGCGGCGCGATTCACTGCCGTTCTGGATCGATGGCGTGGTCATCAAAATTGATGATGTTGGGCGGCAGGAAGCGCTGGGTGTCACCGCTGGCCGGCCCAAAGGGCAGGTGGCCTGGAAGTTTGATTCGGCAGGCGCCGAAACGGTGCTCGAAGACGTGGTTGTGAGCGGCGGCCATACAGGGTCGCTCGTGCCCACCGCGCAGCTTCGGCCGGTTGAAATCGGTGGCACGACAGTCAGCAGTGCATCGCTTGCCAACTTTGACGAAATCGCCCGACTCGATGTCGCCATCGGCGACTCGGTATGGCTGATCAAGGCCAACGACATCATCCCGAAGGTGATTCGGGTCACGCACCGGCCGCCCGACCGGCGCCCGATCATTGCGCCCAGCGCATGCCCGTTTTGCGGTGGTGCGGTGGGCCGCCGGCGGATCACCTCGGGCGAAGAGGGCGTGATCCTTGAATGCCGCAACGCAGCCTGCCCCAAGAAAAGCACGGGCAAGATCGATCGGTGGATTACCAGTCTCGACATTCAGGGTATCGGCGACTCCGTGCTTGAGGCGATGCTTGAGCGCTTCGGTATCGAAGATGCTGCCGATCTTTATGCGCTCGAGGCCCGCAGCGCTGAGCTGGCCGAACTGGTGATCAATGGCGAGAAGGGCATTCGGCTGGGGGACAAACGCGCCCGATCGATTCTGGACGCGATCGATGCCACGCGCATGCTGAGCCTCGCGCGGTTTTTGGGCTCGCTTGGGATAGAAAGTGCCGGCATCCGCCGAATTGAATTGATGATCGCCGCCGCCGGGGGCGAACTGGACACGCTCCCC